>ERZ780076.82-NODE-82-length-53961-cov-7.595833_pt1 | contig 53961 bp, 46 predicted proteins | sample MGYA00511022_ERZ780076 | MGnify/ENA primary metagenome ERZ780076 (study PRJEB29588, sample SAMEA2148733) | human gut metagenome | biome: human gut; feature: human-associated habitat; material: faeces | place: Denmark | collected 2008/2010 ... | reverse complement strand
CTCCTCCGGGGCGCACGTTTTTTTTTGCCTTGGCCGGTGGGGGAGTAATGGGAGTACTGGGAGAAATGGGAGTGCTGGGAGGACTGTGAGGACCGGGAGGCATGCGGTGTGGGATGGGGAAACGGGAAGGACGGGCTTGTGGGAAGGACAAGGCTGAAATGGCCGCTTCCAAAAGACGGCCTTTTGCGTTGCGAAAGGCGGCTTTTCACGCTGCAATATACGTCCTTTTGCAATGTGAGAATGGCAATTTGAAAAAGCGGTAATTAGGCTTGTCATTATTCATAAAAATATGTAATTTTGCAATTGAGAAACAGCTTATTAAAGTTGATTTTCCCAACATCCATAATGACTGACGGACAACAAAAATCAAAAAGTTTGATGTTGGCAAGATTTTTGGAAGGAATTATAAAAACATTTAATACATGTAGACATTATGAAAAATGACATCAAAATAGCTGTAGCAGGAACAGGATATGTGGGGCTTAGTATTGCTACACTCCTTAGCCAACACCATCAGGTAGTAGCTGTTGACGTTGTCCCAGAGAAAGTGGAACTGATAAACAGTCGTAAGTCGCCGATACAAGACGATTATATTGAGAAATACTTGGCTGAAAAGGACTTGAACCTTACAGCAACATTGGATGGGGCTATGGCTTACGTCGACGCTGATTTCGTTGTCATTGCGACTCCTACAAACTATGATGCTGTTAAAAACTATTTTGACACAAGCCACGTAGAGGAGGTGATTGAACTTGTAAAAAAGGTAAATCCGAATGCGATAATGGTGATAAAGAGTACCATTCCTGTAGGTTACACTGAAAATATACGTAAAAAACTCGGCACAGAAAATGTGATATTTTCCCCCGAATTTTTGCGCGAAAGCAAGGCTCTTTATGATAATCTTTATCCAAGCCGCATTATTGTAGGTCGTCCAGAAGGTGACGCGCGAATTGACGAGGCAGCCCATACATTTGCTGCCTTGTTGCAGGAGGGTGCAATCAAAGAAAACATCGATACTTTGTTTATGGGGCTTACAGAAGCCGAAGCTGTTAAACTGTTCGCCAACACATTTCTTGCCCTGCGCGTGTCTTATTTCAATGAGCTTGACACATATGCAGAGATGAAGGGGCTTGACACGCAGGCAATCATCGACGGAGTATGCCTTGACCCGCGTATAGGCACACATTATAACAATCCTTCGTTCGGTTATGGCGGCTACTGCCTGCCTAAGGACACCAAACAGCTGCTTGCCAATTACGCCGATGTGCCCGAAAACCTGATTCAAGCCATCGTGGAAAGCAACCGCACGAGAAAGGATTTCATCGCAGACCGTGTGCTGCATAAGGCTGGATATTATGATTATTATAACCGTGGCGATTTTAATCCTAAAGAGGAACGCAAGTGCGTGATAGGTGTTTATCGCCTTACAATGAAGTCAAGCAGCGACAATTTCCGCCAGTCGAGCATCCAAGGTGTCATGAAGCGCATTAAAGCAAAAGGTGCGGAAGTCATAATATACGAGCCGACACTAAAAGAAGGTAGCACCTTCTTTGGCAGCGTTGTTGTCAACGACCTTAATGTTTTCAAGCAGAGAAGTCAGGCTATAATCGCCAACCGTTATGATTCGTGTCTTGACGACGTAAAAGACAAGGTGTATACAAGGGACATATTCAGGAGGGATTGAATGATTGGGGTGATGAAAATCACCAACTTTTCCAAGAAAATGAATGTTGAAAAATCATTATTGGCTGTCTGTTTCCTGTTAATATTCAACATTAGTCAGGCTCAAGTTGAGTTTGTCAGCGAATGCAGGCAGAAGACGTTTCCCAAGCATATACCAGCCGGTAATTACAGTGGAATAACCCATATTGGCGGTAATGATTACGCTGTTGTTTCCGACAAGTCGGAGAATGACGGTTTCTTCATTATAAGTATTGATATTGATTCTATTACAGGGGAGATTGCCGATATAAAAGTAAAAGGCTTTTTAGGTGACAGCATATCAGGAGGCGACTGCGAGGGAATAGCTTACAGGCCTTCATCTTCAACTTTTTTCATTGCTAAAGAAGCCAAAGCGTCCATTGTTGAATATGATTCCAAAGGTAAACTAACCGGGCGAAGCCTTGATCTTCCGACTGTCTATAAGCACGGAAATGGCGCATATGGGCTGGAATCGTTGGCGTATGACGGACAAAACAAGTTGTTTTGGACAATAAACGAGAGCACATTGCCGGAAGACGGCAAGCAGGCAACATCGAAAAACTCAGTGCGCAACATTCTCAGGCTACAGTCGTTTAATGACAGTTTACAGCCCCAAATGCAATACGCATACATGATGGATGAGCCGACCATACATTCAAAATCGAGTGAATATGCAATGGGGGTAAGCGAATTGGCTGCTGTCGGCAAAGACTATATTCTTGTATTGGAGCGAGAGTTTTATGTCCCCAAAATCAAGTTGGGAGCATTTGTCACTTGCAAATTGTACGAAATAAAGCCGGAGGATGAATATTCCATAACGGGCGATACGATAAATGACAATACAAAATTTTTACCTAAACGCCTTGTGTATTCATTCACAACCAAGTTAACGCTTTTTGACAGGTCTTTGGCTAATTATGAAGGAATGTGCCTTGGCCCGACACTTGCAGATGGCAACAAGGTATTAATTTTAGTAAGCGACTCGCAAAATGGTTATCGTGGAGTGTTAAAGGATTGGTTCAAGACCATCGTATTAAGATGCGGCGGCAATAGCCAGCATCAGTTCAAGCCATAGAATCAATAAACCTTATATAACTTCTGTCGTCAAACGACTTGTTTCCTTTCACAAGCCCCTTTGTCGCTTTGAAAACATGGATGCACAAAGGGTCTTCACGCAGCAATGCCTCCAAAGCGCATTCACTTTCCGCAAGAGAGCCTTTCAAAAATGGATATCCGTCTGAAGCAAGGATCATGCTTTCATTGCTATTTGCTACTTCAATCACTTTTACTTTTCCAAAAGGAATACAAAAACCGTCGATCACTGCGTAATCAATGTTCTGCCGTTTGCAGCTTGCCGTCAATTCCGGCAATATATGTTTCCGTCCCGGATCGTCATTTTGCACATCTTCAACTTTAAGACCATTCCTTATTGCCTGCACAAGGTATTCTGAACGTTCGTTAGCCCACACTTCTTCCTGTGGTTTGGCATTTTCATGATATAGCCCGTCAGCGATACATTGGCAATCGCCAACCAGCCATATTTGTCTAAAGTGATGTGAATATACGGCGGCACTTGCAGTCAACCGCTCTTCAGGATGGCATTCCAATCGTTTTATATCGACATTGAACGCCTTGTATGTGTCATGTATATATTGTGTAACACCTTCACAAAACGAACGTACATCTGTATCTTCTGGCATGCTCCCGATATATTGTTTTACCTGTTCCATGCAGAATTTGCCGTTAGCCATGGTGCTGTTCACCCGTTTGGGTGTTTTGCTTGTACTTCCGTCTATGACTGCGGCAAAGTGGTTGTTAACGATTATTCCGTCTTCGCATTCTGTCTCGTTCCTTTTGCCGGTTACTGATTTCTCTATTATCCTTATCATTGTAAGTATTTACCCTTTTATGAAAATGCACGTCGCCGTACAGTCGTTTTATAAGGTCTGGACGTCCAATCCTCATAAGTTCATGCTCTATATTGCGTTTTTCTTCCGGCTTGTACCAGAAGAAAAACTGTCGTTGTGCCAGCTTTTCATTCTGCGTTTTCGCGGAATATACCGGTTGTAGGGTATACGGGTCAAGTCCAGTGTACCATGTCTCCGTGCTGACAGTCATCGGTGTTGGGGTGAAATCCTGCACCTGTTCAAGTTTGAAGTCAAGCCCTTTGGTTATTACCGCCAGTTCAGCCATGTCCTCTTCCTTGCATCCCGGATGGCTGCTGATGAAATAGGGGATTATTTGCTGGCGGAGATTTTCACGTTTGTTGATTTCATCAAAAATCCTCTTGAACTCCTCAAACTGGCTGAATGAAGGCTTGCGCATCAGCTTCAGCACATTGTCAGACGTATGCTCAGGAGCTACTTTAAGTCTTCCGCTGACGTGGCGAGTTATGAGTTCGCGTGTATATTCACGTGCAGCCTTGTCGCATTTCGCGTCATTGCTTTTGTGTAACAATAAGTCGTAACGTACGCCGCTGCCGATAAAGCTTTTCTTTATTCCAGGGAGTTTGTCGACAGAACGGTATATGTCAAGTAAGCGGCTGTGGTCGGTGTCAAGATTGGGACAGATATGCGGGTTTATGCACGAAGGGCGTTTGCATTTTGCACAGATGTTTTTGTCACATCCGCCCATGCCGTACATATTGGCCGAAGGGCCGCCGAGGTCGCTTATGTAGCCCTTGAAGTCAGGCATTTTTATTATTTGTCCGACTTCTTTCAATATGCTTTGTTTGCTGCGCGAAACGATAAACTTGCCTTGGTGGGCGCTTATCGTGCAAAAGGCGCAACCGCCGAAGCAGCCCCGATGAATATTTACCGAATGGCGTATCATCTCGTATGCCGGTATGCGTTTGCCGCGATACTTGGGGTGGGGCAGGCGAGTGTATGGCAGGTCATAACATCTGTCCAACTCTTCTGTTGTCATCGGGGGGTATGGAGGATTTACAACGGCATATTTACCGTCAACCTCCTGCAACAGCCTGTGTGCATGAATCATGTTTGACTCTTCCTCAATGTGCCTGAAGTTTTCTGCTTGTGCGCGTTTGTCATGCAGGCATTCCGAGTGAGAGTGCAGCACGATGTCATCGTCTGTGATGCCTCCGGGAATATTGTTTTTTTCGCAAAGATATACTGTTTGCGGAATTTCACGTATGTCATCTATGCTACGTCCTTTTATAAGTTCGTTGCACAAGGTAGTGACAGGCTTTTCGCCCATACCGTAAATTATCATGTCTGCGCCAGAATCGCACAGTATGCACCGCTTCAGTTCGTCCTTCCAGTAATCATAATGCGTGAGCCTCCTTAACGACGCTTCTATGCCGCCAAGGATTATCGGAACGTCTGGATAAAGGCTGCGCAGTATCTTGCTATATACGATTGTCGGGTACTCCGGCCTACAGTCGTGTCTGCCGTCCGGGCTGTATGCGTCTTCCGAGCGCAAGCGTCGGTTGGCAGTGTACTTGTTAACCATTGAATCCATGCAGCCTGGAGCAATGCCGAAGAACAGGCGAGGCCGCCCGAATTTCTTGAAGTCACGGTAATCGCCATGCCAGTCGGGTTGCGCCACGATGCCGACTCTAAGCCCCATAGCTTCAATAGTGCGGCCTATTACGGCGACGCCAAATGACGGATGGTCAACGTAAGCGTCGCCGGAGAACAGTATTACATCAAGTTCGTCCCACCCTCTGACCTCGGCTTCCTTTTTGGTTGTAGGCAACCATTGTGAAGCCTTCATGCCTTCATAAATGTCACCGTCATTGGGTTTGAAGGCATTGCTGTTGTTTTTTACTGTCCGTGAGACTGCGGCCACCTGTTCACCGGACGTTTTGCTTCTCATATGTTCTCCTCTGCGCCCTGTTTCTTTTCCCATTTCTCGTATAATGTTACAAGCTGGTTAAGGCCAAATGCTTTCATGTTGTTGTTATACACAACGTCCAGACATAAGTCCAGCAACTGCTTGTCCATGACCGCGTCCGACTCAAGCATGGCTCGTATGTTGAGTTTCAGCTTGTCGAGTACGCTTTCGTCTATTATTCCGTTGCTGTCTATCAGATTGTCAAATAGGGCATACTTACGTATTGTTGCCAAATGATAACCGCTGATAGTCATGCTCCTTGTTCCAGACGCATTTGTCTGTATCTTGTACGTTTCCATATTTTTGCCTGTTTTATAAAACTTGTTTATTGCCAAATGTATGTCGGTTATTGTGCAAAGTTAGGAAAAATATACGAGATATGCCAAACAAATGATATAATCATTTTAAATTAAAGGGATAAACATAAGCTATATACGAAGCATGATGCACAACATTTGTGCAAATCGGATAAAAATAAAAAATGTGTTGTTGTGCTTTTCGTGTCGAGCGGTAAACGAGGCTCGAACTCGCGACCCCCAGCTTGGGAAGCTAGTGCTCTACCAACTGAGCTATTACCGCAATAATCTTTTACTTGAGCCGATACCGGGACTCGAACCCGGGACCTATTCATTACGAATGAATTGCTCTACCAACTGAGCCATATCGGCGTTGATTTTTTCAACGGTGCAAAGGTAATACTTTTTATTGATTATAAGGAAAGCAGGCTCATGCAAAAACCAAATTTTAACTTATTTTTCAAAATAAAGATGATAAAAACATTCCGTACATCCGTATTCCAATTATAATTTGCCTTGAATATTCTGACGATTGATTATACATATAGGAAGCAATGCAGGCAATCAGTGTTACATTTTGTCAATATGTAAAATTGATTTAGTTATTGAAGTTTTTATAATATGCCGTTGGAAACAAATGGTCTGTTGTGTATATAATGCTGCCTGTTTTTCTCATTTCAACCGATCTTATGCGGTTTTGTTGCATGTAAATGCTACTTTCAACGTTGAAAACTTATCTCAAAGACGGTATATCCAATGCTTGTTGGCGGCCTTTGACATTGTAAAAGATGGTCTTTTACCAATCAAAATGCCATCTTTTACAATGTTATAGACATATTATGATTGCACATAATGCATGTAAAACGGCCTAAAGTATTGAAGTAATGAAACTTATAAATGCGCATTTTTTTTAGTCTCTTTTATGGGAAACATATCGTTGATGGAAAAGAACGGCCTGTAGGATGGATATTGCAAATCAAAATGTAAGACATTATACGTAAAGAGTTTGCAATGTGAAATAAATATGATTCGACAGGCGAGGATTAATGGCATACAACCGTTTTGAGTGTTGCCAAAAACAACATCTTACGTTTTTATCCATAAAAACTGGCACGGTTTTTTACTGCGCCAGTTTTTCTTTCAGGTATTTGCCCGTAATGCTGTTGCTGCATTTGACTATTTCTTCCGGCGTGCCGCAGGCTACAAGGTTGCCTCCTTTGTCTCCTCCGTCAGGACCAAGGTCGATGATATAGTCTGCGCATTTTGCCACGTCAAGGTTATGCTCTATCACGATGACGGTATGCCCGTGAGCAATTAATGCGTCAAATGCTTTCAAAAGTTTCTTTATGTCGTGGAAGTGAAGTCCTGTTGTCGGTTCGTCGAAAATGAATAGGGTAGGGTCGCATTTCTCCTGGCCGAGGAAATAGGCCAGTTTTACTCTCTGGTTTTCTCCTCCCGACAGTGTAGATGAACTTTGTCCCAGTTTTATATAGCCAAGTCCGACATCATTCAACGGCTTCAACTTGCGTGCTATTTGAGTTTGGTTGTTTTGCGTGAAGAAATCGATGGCCTCTTCAACCGTCATTTCCAGCACGTCATATATGTTTTTTCCACAAAACCTGACATCAAGAACATCAGACTTGAAACGCTTTCCATGACAGGCATCACATTCAAGTTCAAGGTCGGCCATGAACTGCATTTCCACTGTAATAGTGCCTGTCCCCTTACAGGTTTCGCATCGTCCACCGTCCGTGTTGAACGAGAAATATTGTGCCGAGAACCCCATTTGCTTTGCCAACGGCTGCTCTGCAAACAGTTGACGGATATCGTCGAATGCCTTAACGTATGTAACAGGATTCGAGCGCGAGCTTTTTCCGATAGGATTTTGGCTCACCATCTCAACGTGTTTTATGTCCTTCCAGTCTCCGTCAAGGCCGGCAAACTCACCCGGTATCTCTGCAACTTCGTCAAGTTTACGCTTCAACGCCGGATAAAGAATTCCTCTTACCAATGACGATTTGCCCGAACCACTGACACCTGTAACGACGTTGATGACATTCAACGGAAAGACCACGGTTATGCCTTTCAGGTTGTTCATCATCGCGCTTTTCACCACAATACTTTTATTCCAAGCTCTTCTGCTTGTCGGAATTGGGATTGTTTCCTTATTAAAAAGGTATTTAATGGTGTGGCTTCTGTCATATTTCTCAATATCGCTGTTGTTGATTTCTGCCGGCACTCCTTCGTATACAATCTCTCCTCCGTTTGTACCGGCATCCGGGCCTAGGTCAATCAGATAGTCAGCCGAACGTATTATATCTTCATCATGTTCAACAACAATTACCGTGTTGCCGATAGATTTAAGCTCTTTCAAAACGTTTATCAGCCTGTATGTGTCCCTGCTGTGCAATCCGATGCTCGGTTCGTCCAATATATAAAGTGAACCAACCAAACTGCTGCCAAGGGCTGTTGTAAGATTGATGCGCTGGCTTTCACCACCGCTAAGGCTGTTTGATGCACGGTTAAGTGTAAGGTATCCCAAGCCGACTTCAACAAGAAAACGGAGCCTGTTGTTGATTTCCGTCAACAGTCTTTTGCTTATCTTCACTTCATGTTCATCCAGTTTAAGTGAAGCAAACCAACTTCTTAGGTTCCCGATTGACATTTCAACAAGATTGCTGATGCTTTTCCCATTGATTTTGACATAGTCAGTCTCTTTTTTTAGTCTTGTACCATGGCATTCGGGACATACCGTCCTGCCACGGTAGCGGCTCAACATCACCCGGTATTGTATCTTGTATTGGTTGTCCTTTAACATTTGAAAGAACGAGTCGATGCATACTTTTTCGCGCATGTCTTTTGATGCTTGGGACGGTAGCCCGTGCCATAGCCAGTCCTTGTACTTGGCAGACAAGCTGTAATATGGCTCGAATATAGGAAATTTGTCGTTCGCAGCTTGCAGGCAAAACTCTTCCTTCCATTTTTCCATTTTCTCACCGTGCCAACATTGCACACAACCTTCATATACGCTTAAAGAAGGATTAGGAACCACCAACTTCTCGTCTATGCCGATAACATTGCCAAATCCTTCACAAACGGGACAAGCTCCGATAGGGGAATTGAAAGAAAACATATTGTCGTTAGGTTCCTCAAAATGTATTCCGTCTGCTTCAAACTTGTCGGAAAAGTCATAAGTGATATTTGAGGGGATGAATACAAGCCTGCATGAACCATTGCCTTCAAAGAAAGCGGTTTCAACTGAATCTACAATTCTAGAAATGGTATCAGGGGCATTGTCAACAGAAAGTCTGTCAATCAAAATATAAGTATCTTCATTGTCTAAATGCGCAACATCCGCAATGGCTTCTTCTATATGCATGAATATGCCATTATGATAAATACGCGAAAAGCCTTGCTGCAAGTAAACTTGTAATTGCCTTTCAAACGTCTTTCCTGAATCAACGTGCAGCTTGGACAATATAACAAACTTTGTTCCTACAGAAAAAGAACTGATGCACCTAAGGATGTCTTCACTTGTATGTCTTTTCACTTCCAAGCCGCTTATCGGTGAATAGGTATGTCCGATACGTGCATAGAGCATGCGAAGGTAATCGTAGATTTCTGTACTTGTACCCACGGTAGAGCGTGGATTGCGTGTATTTACCTTTTGTTCAACGGCTATTGCAGGGGGCAGACCTTTTATATAATCGAAGTCAGGCTTATGCATTCTGCCGAGAAACTGTCGCGCATACGCCGAAAGACTTTCCACATAGCGTCGTTGTCCTTCTGCATATAAGGTGTCAAAAGCCAAAGATGACTTTCCTGAGCCAGATACACCTGTGACAACAATTAGTTTGTTTTGAGGAATTTTCAATGATATGTTTTTCAGGTTGTTCACCCGTACATTCCTTAGATCTATGTAGTAATCCATTTTACTGTATTTTTGTTGCAATTTGAACATAGTAGGATATAACAGTACTGCTAATCATGTCTTATTTATCATAATGCCCGTTAGTTTGCACTTGGACGCAAATGAAAAGGGCGTGGAACTTACTGCAGTATTCTGATAAATCTCTATTATTTGTTATCTGACTCTAAGATAGTCGCCAACTTTTATAGCGTAGTCCGGTTTTAGATTATTCATCTTATACAGACTTTCTGTCCTTATACCATAAAATTGTGCTATCGAGTACATGCTTTCACCTGCTTTTACGCGATGTGGACGGTTTTTGTAAACCTTATCAGCTTTCTTTTGCTTCTTTTTCAGGTAAATGACTTCTCCGGGAACAAGCGTATCGTCTTTGTCACGTTCATTATATTTGGCTATCTTCTTATATGATATGCCGACTTCTTTGCCTATCGACCTGAACGTGTCTCCAGGTCTTACCGTAAGGTAATAGTTCTTATTGTAAATATATATCTGATGCAGATTTGTACCGGGTGTAATACCTTTGACTTCAGAACGGCTCACCATAAAGCGGTCATACTTTGTCGCCTTGTCAAATTTATGCAGTTTGTACAGCTCGATTATGTTTATCAGCTGGGTGGCATATGTAGGACTTGTGGCATATCCACACCGTTTCAAACCGCGTGCCCAGCCTTTGTAGTCGGTTCGTTTCAACTTGAACAGGCTTTTGTATCTTGGCTGGCGTGCCAAGAACTTGCTATGGTCTTCATAACTTTCATAAACATCGTTGTACGCCCTGAAACATTCATTCTCTTCATCATCGGTATGATATGTAGTCGCGCCACGCCAGTCATGGCATTTTATACCGAAATGGTTGTTGCCCCTTATAGCCAATTCGCTCATGCCTGCACCGCTCTCAAGCAGTCCTTGTGCAAGTGTAATGCTTGCCGGGATGTCGTATTTCAACATTTCGGCTATGGCCAAATCCTTATATTTTTCGATATATGCTTGATAACGTGAGTTCCATCTCAATTGTGCATTAAGTGTAACGCTTAAAGCAAGAACTATACCTATTGTAAAAAGCCTCTTCATCTATTATGTACAAATTTATGCAAAAGTAAGGCAATTCTATTTGTTCTCAAAATTTTAGTTGATAAAATTGCATAATCTCGAACACAAATGTTAATTTTGCAATCTACAGGCTGCATGACTGATTTTTATGTTTTCTTACTTACAATATAAATATTGAATTATGGAAATAGGTATAAAAAATGTTGTTGAAGTCAAAGTTAACGACAAAAACACAGCCGCCGCCGTAGGTAGCGGAACACTTGCTGTGTTCGCCACTCCGGCAATGATAGCTTTAATCGAAGAAACCGCATGGCGGAGTGTCGCACCATATCTTGAAGATGGACAATGTACGGTTGGTACAAAGCTTGACATCAGCCATGTGTCCCCTACCCCTGTAGGAATGGCCGTGAAGTGTGAAACCGAATTGATAGGTGTTGACGGACGTTGTCTGAAGTTCAAGACAGAAGTTTCCGATGAAACCGGCATTATCGGCACAGGCATCCATGAACGTTTTATCGTTAATTCAACAAAGTTCCAAGCGAAAGCCAACAGCAAGAGAGCATGAAAGTCCCGATGGAATGGAGCTTTTCTGCTGTTTGAAGGCGACAATGTTTGTACTTGTATAAAACATTGATATTCAACGGTTTGTAAAATGCGGCCTTTTAACTATTGATTGACGGCCTTTTATCGTTTAAAAGGCCGTCTTTTACATCCCGATTTGCCGCCTTTTATAAAACTGGCGGTTTCATCGGGCAGGTTTAACGAAGTCAAAATCACATAAAAAAGTAAAAACATGTTGGCATATACTTATATTAAAGCACACAAGTTTGCAATGGTTGATAAGCCTAAACCGGAACTGAAAGACGAACGTGACGCAATAGTACGTGTCACTCTTGGGAGTATTTGCACCAGCGACCTGCACATAAAGCATGGCAGTGTGCCGCGAGCTGTCCCCGGAATAACCGTTGGCCATGAAATGGTTGGCGTTGTCGAACAAGTAGGCTGTGCCGTGACGAAGGTAAAGCCCGGCGACCGTGTAGCTGTAAATGTTGAAACTTTTTGCGGCGAATGCTTTTTCTGTAAACATGGGTTCGTCAATAACTGTACCGCCCCTGATGGCGGTTGGGCGCTCGGATGCCGCATAGATGGCGGGCAGGCGGAATATGTCCGTGTGCCTCATGCAGAACAAGGCTTGAGCCTGATACCTGACAGCGTGAGCGACGAGCAAGCCCTTTTCGTTGGTGACATACTTGCTACAGGCTTTTGGGCTGCACGCATATCTGGCGTAACGGCAGAGGACACCGTCCTAATCATCGGTGCCGGCCCTACAGGTATTTGTTCATTGCTTTGTACAATGTTGAAGAAACCGAAGCGTATCATAGTCTGTGAAAAATCGGATGAACGCATACGCTTTATACGCGAGCATTATCCCGCAGTATTAGTGACAAAGCCCGATGAATGCGAGGATTTTGTACGGCGGCATAGTGAACATTGTGGAGCTGACGTTGTAATGGAGGTTGCCGGAGCCGATGGAACATTTGAGATGGCATGGCGGTGCGCACGGCCAAACGCCACGGTTACGGTCGTTGCCATGTATGACAAGCCTCAAGTGCTCCCATTGCCCGACATGTACGGTAAAAATCTAACTTTCAAGACAGGAGGAGTGGACGGCTGCGATTGCGATGAAATCCTGCGGCTTATCAAACAAGGTGAAATCGACACTACCCCGCTTATTACTCATCGCTTCAGCCTTGATGAAATAGAAAAAGCATACAGCATTTTTGAAAACAGACAAGACGGCGTTATAAAGGTAGCAATTTACGGAAAGAAAGGGTAAATGTCATTAATGCAATTAGCAAATGCCGTCCAAACAATTCGTTTGGACGGCGTTTGCAACTCATTTAGACGGCTTTTACCGTATGAGTTCAGCACCACACATTCATAATGTTATTGTTTACGGGCCGTAGATTAAGACTTGTCATGCCTTGTTGATGTAATCAACAATCCACTCTCCCACTTCCTTTGTGCCATAGTTGGCTCCGCCTTCAACCTGAATTTCGGGGGTCCTTACATTAGCATCAAGCGATGCGTCAACGGCTTTGCGCACCAATGCCCCTTCTTCTTTAAGGTCGAAGTGCTCGAAAAGCATGGCTACGGATAGGATTTGAGCCAACGGGTTAGCGATGTTTTTGCCTGCGGCCTGGGGCCAAGACCCATGCACAGGTTCAAACACCGGCGTATTTTCGCCTGTAGATGCAGAGGGGAGCAGCCCCATACTGCCTGAAATACAGCTGCCCTCGTCAGTCAATATGTCGCCGAAAGTATTTTCAGTAACCATTACATCAAAGAATGTTGGCTCTATCAACATGCGCATAGCTGCATTATCAACAAACATGTAATCGGTTGCAACATCAGGATATTCGGCTTCAAGTTCTTTTGCAACCTGCCTCCATAAACGGCTTGAGGCCAAGACGTTAGCCTTGTCGACCACAGTGAGGTGGCGCTTGCGTTTGCGTGCGTAGCCGTATGCCACGCGGATGATGCGTTCTATTTCATGGCGAGTGTAATAGTTCGTGTCATACGCCTTGTCGTTGTCCTGATACTTTTCACCGAAATACATTCCGCCGGTAAGTTCGCGTATGCAGATGAAATCTGCGTTTCTTATTATTTCATCTTTCAGTGGAGATTTGTGTAACAAACATTTGAAGGTTTGAACAGGGCGGATGTTGGCAAACAGTCCGAGTTTCTTTCTCATTGCCAGAAGTCCTTGTTCCGGACGCACCTTGGCTGTAGGGTTATTGTCAAAACGAGGGTCTCCGACTGCAGCAAAGAGCACTGCGTCTGCCCATTTGCATGTTTCAAAAGTCTCGTCAGGAAATGGATTGCCCACTTTGTCGATAGCGTCAGCACCGCATATCGCCTTTTTATACTTCACATCGTGTCCGAATTTTCGGGCGATAGCGTCCATTACGGCAATGCCCTGCTTCATTATCTCCGGCCCTATTCCGTCTCCGGGCAACACTGCTATTTTCAGGTTCATAAGTTCATTGGGTTTTATCAGTTATTCTGTTCTTCAAAAATATTCAACATTTTGAATGTCGCCTTTATTGCCGCTTCTGTCTGGTCGGCATCAAGACCTCTTGTCCTTATCGTCTTTCCGTTGTTGTTCCATGTTATGACAGTTTGCACAAGGGCATCAGTTCGTCCTCCGGGCGGTATCGTCACACTATAATTTTCAAGCACAGGGAAAGTCCTGTCAAGCGATTTTCTGTATATTTTGCGCAGTGCCTTGACAAATGCGTCATACTGACCGTCGCCCATGGCATCGGCTTCATATTGTTTTTTATTTATTTCCACCTTAACGCTCGCAATAGGTTTCAGGCCGTATGCAGATGAAACCATATAGCTTACGAGTTTCACGCGGTCGTCAGGCACATTGTGTTTCAGCACATCGCTGACAATGAAAGGCAGGTCTTCTTGCGTCACAATTTCCTTCCTGTCGCCAAGTTCGGTTATCCTTTTTGTCACCATACGGGTTTGTTCCGGTGTCAGCTCAAGGCCAAGTTCCTTAAGGTTGCGGTCTATGTTGGCTTTGCCGCTTGTTTTTCCGAGCGCATATTCTCGTTTCCGTCCAAAACGTTCAGGCACAAGGGCGTTGCTGTAAAGGTTTGCCTTGTTGTCGCCGTCGGCATGTACACCGGCCACTTGCGTAAAGACATTCTCGCCTACAATAGGCTGGTTGGGGGCAACAGCGATACCAGAATACCCCTCGACAAGTCTGCTTATGTCATTGAGCCGGTCTTCACGTATGCTTGTTTTTGCATGAAACTGGTCTTTTAAAATAACCTGAACGCTTGCTAAAGGAGCATTGCCGCATCGCTCTCCGAGCCCGTTTACCGTAACATGAAGCCCTTTTACACCGCTTAATACGGCGGCAAGAGAATTGCTTACGGCAAGGTCATAATCATTGTGTGCATGGAAATCGAAGTGCGTTGTGGGGTATCTTTTCACCATTTTACGCATATATTCGATTACTTGGAGAGGGTTTAATATTCCAAGAGTGTCTGGCAGCATTATGCGTTTAATGTCTTTTGTCGTCAATATGTCCAGCATATTGTAGATGTATTCCGGCGAATCTTTCATCCCATTGCTCCAGTCTTCAAGATAAAGATTTACGCTGATATGCTTTTGCCGGGCATATTCCAGTGTTTCTAAAATATCATTTATATGTTCGTTTGGAGTCTTGTTCAATTGTCCAGAACAATGCTTTAGCGAACCTTTGGCCAACAGGTTTATAACCTTGCAGCCACATTCTTCAATCCATTCGATGCTTTTCCCTCCGTCAACAAAACCCAGTACCTCGACGTTATCCTGTTTCCCGATTTGCCGTGCATACCTGCATATCATCTTGACAGCATCTTTTTCTCCTTCTGACACACGTGCGGAACCGACTTCTATGCGGTCAACGTTAATGTCGTTAAGCAACATCCTTGCTATCATCAGCTTTTCGTGCGGCAGGAAAGAAACGCCGCTTGTCTGCTCGCCGTCGCGCAAAGTGCTGTCCATTATTTCTATGAACGGCGGTATACGGGTATAAGAATTTATTTGTTCTGTTGTTCCCATACTTCAATTTTGTCCTTATTTTGAAGTAGATAATCTATGTCGTCGATACCGTTCATCAGGCAATGCTTCTTATATCCGTTAATTTCAAACCGCTCACTTGCGCCCGTCGCCTTGTTTGTCACTGTTTGATTGGGCAGGTCAACCACAACCTCTGTCTTCGGATTTTTTGAGATGCAGTCGAACAAATCGGCCAAAAATTCTTCTGAAACAACAACCGGCAATACAAAATTATTAAGTTCGTTGTTCTTGTGAATGTCAGCAAAGAAGCTGCTGATTACAACCCTGAAACCGTAACCGGCTATCGCCCAAGCAGCATGTTCGCGGCTTGAACCACAGCCGAAATTCTTTCCTGCAACAAGTATTACACCGTTATATTGTGGGTTATTCAATACAAAGTCTTTTTTCTGAGACCCGTCTTTGTTGTATCTCCAGTCGCGAAACAAATTTTCACCAAAGCCCTCTTTGTCCGTAGCTTTGAGAAATCGTGCCGGTATTATCTGGTCTGTATCTATATTTTCTAACGGCAGTGGCACACAGGTGCTTGTAATAACGCCGAATTTCTGTTTCATTTTTCTTCAGATATTTTTATTAACTAAGAAGTATATCACATAAAATCGCGAGGGTCGGCAATCTTCCCCGTAATGGCCGCTGCCGCCGCAACAAGCGGACTGGCAAGTATTGTACGTGCCCCTTGTCCCTGTCTGCCCTCAAAATTCCTGTTGCTTGTAGATACACAATATTTGTCAGCAGGCACCTTGTCATCATTCATCGCAAGGCAAGCGGAACAGCCCGGCTGGCGGATTTCAAATCCGGCATCGGACAGAATTTTGTCTATGCCTTCGTCATGTATCTGTTTTTTTACAGTCCATGAGCCGGGAACAAGCCACGCAACAACATCCCCGGCCTTTTTCTTCCCCTTCACAATGGATGCAAAAGCCCTGAAATCTTCAATTCGCCCATTAGTGCAAGCCCCCAGAAAGATATAATCAATTTTATGACCGAGCAGCTTTTCACCGGGCTTGAATCCCATATACTCCAATGACTTGGTGAAAGAAGCTTTGCCGTTTTCATCGATTTCATCGATTGTCGGCACGGTTTCGGTTATGCCTATGCCCATCCCCGGATTTGTTCCATACGTTATTCGCGGTTCAATATCTGCCGCATCGAATTCTAATTCCTTGTCAAATACAGCATCATCGCCGCTCTTTAGGGTGCGCCAATATGCCACAGCATTGTCCCAGTCCTTACCTTTTGGTGCGTAGTCTTTATCTTTAAGGTATGTGAAAGTTGTATCATCTGGAGCTACAAAGCCACCACGCGCACCCATCTCTATCGACAGATTACATAGCGTAAGGCGCCCTTCCATCGACATTTCGCGTACAACCTGTCCTGAATATTCAACAAAATATCCTGTTGCACCTGATGTCGTAAGTCTTGACATCAGATAGAGGGCCACATCTTTTGCTGTAACACCTTTGGCAAGTTTGCCGTTTACGCTTATGCGCATGGATTTGGGCTTCTGCTGCAAGATGCATTGTGATGCCATAACCATTTCCACCTCGCTTGTTCCTATGCCGAATGCTACAGCTCCGACGGCCCCGTGCGTGCTTGTGTGAGAATCGCCGCAGACAATCGTCATGCCCGGAAGGGATAGCCCTTTTTCCGGCCCTACGACATGTATTATGCCGTTGTTCTTATCCATCATGCCGTAATACGTAAGGCCGAAGTCGGCTGCATTTGCCTTCAACGTTTCCACTTGTTTACGTGAAACAGGGTCTTCTATTGGCTTGTCTTGGTCATGAGTCGGTGTATTATGGTCTGGCATGCAGAATATTTGCTTTGGTCTAAAACACTTCAAACCTCGTTCGCGAAGGCCGGAAAAAGCCTGAGGAGAAGTTACCTCGTGACAGTACAGACGGTCTATATATAATTGTGTAGGGCCGTCTTTTATTATTTGGACTACATGTTTGTCCCAAATCTTGTCAAACAGAGTGTTCATTGTTCGTATTTCTTTTATTTGAATTTGTTTATACAGTCGATATATGCTTCTACTGAAGCTGTTACAATATCGGTGTTTGCGCCAAAACCGTAATACACATTGCCATTGTATTCCACTTGCATATGCACCTTTCCTATGTCATCGGAGCCTTTGCTTATGGCCTGTATCGTAAATTCTTTCAGCGTCATTTGCTTTTGTATGATTTTCTTCAGCGCCTTTATGGCTGCATCTACCGGGCCGTTGCCTGTTGAAGCTTCCTCGAATTTTTGTCCTGAAATGTCAAGACCGATGCTTGCCACGCTTTTGACTCCCATGCCAGTAGTTACCTGTAGGAAGTCGAGTTTTACCGAATGAGCTTCCGCACGGTCTGCACCGGCAAGCATAAGTATGTCGTCATCATTTATTTCTTTCTTCTTGTCGGCCAGTTTCAGGAAGTTCTGATATATGGCATCGATTTTTTTCTCGTCGTCGATATTTACTCCAAGCACCCCAAGCCGGTATTTAAGTGCCGCCCTGCCGCTGCGTGCCGTAAGCACGATTGAGTTGTCGTCAAGCCCAACGTCTTTCGGATTCATTATCTCGTAGGTATCTACATTCTTAAGCACTCCGTCCTGATGGATGCCGCTTGAATGAGCAAACGCGTTACGCCCCACAATGGCTTTGTTGGGTTGTACCGGCATATTCATCAGACTGCTTACCATGCGGCTGGTCGGATAAATCTTCGTCGTATTGATGTTCGTGTCTATGCCGAGGTGCTTGTGGCATTTCAGAATCATCGCTATTTCCTCAAGCGAGGTGTTTCCAGCCCTTTCTCCTATCCCGTTTATTGTCACTTCCACCTGCCTTGCGCCATTCACTACGCCGCTGAAAGTATTTGCCGTAGCCATTCCCAAGTCGTTGTGGCAATGGGTGGAGATTATCGCTTTGTCAATGTTGTCTACGTGTTCAACCAAATATTTAATCTTAGCACCATATTCGCTTGGCAGACAATAACCTGTTGTGTCTGGTATGTTGACAACCGTTGCACCTGCTTTTATTACGGCTTCAATCACCCTTGCAAGATACTCGTTGTCTGTTCTGCCGGCATCTTCGGCGTAAAACTCAACATCTTCCACATACTTCTTCGCATATTTAACGGCGGCCACGGCACGCTCGATAATTTCTTCCCTGTTGCTGTTGAACTTGTATTTGATATGCGAGTCGCTTGTACCTATACCTGTATGTATGCGTTTGCGCTTTGCATATTGCAAGGACTCGGCAGCGATGTCGATGTCTTTCTCCACCGCACGTGTCAGTGCGCAAATTGTAGGCCACGTCACCGCCTTTGATATTTCTATGACTGAATTGAAGTCTCCCGGACTGGATATTGGGAAGCCGGCTTCTATAACGTCAACGCCGAGTTGCTCAAGCTGCTTTGCCACTTGGATTTTCTCTACGGTGTTCAACTGGCATCCCGGCACTTGTTCGCCGTCCCTTAGCGTTGTGTCAAAGATGAATAACCTGTCACTCATGTCTGTTGTCTTTTTTAATTAATAAAAAAACCTTTCGCACTTGGAAGTGAGAAAGGTCAAACTTGATTGGCACATCTGTCAAAAGCACACTTTATCACTTCCGCCTTCATATCGAAGTCGTAGGATAATGGCTGATATGTTGATGCAACGTGTCATGTCTTTTTGTTTAACAACTGCAAAGGTAAAGATTTTATTTGAATAACGCAAATAAATTATAACTTATTTCGATAAAATGCTTTCATTTCATTGTATTTGTCTGGTCTTTATTGAAAAATCATATTATGAGGTGTCATTACACAAATAATAACACTCCCGGAATATATGAATATGGCAAGCATTACCTGTGGTTGGCATTATCGGAGCGTGATGATAACCAAGTTCCGTCCTTTCGAAAAAATAAAGACGGATTTGTAGCATGGCTGCAACATATTTCAAATATATGGTATTTTGGAAAGCAAAAGACCATGAATTGCATTCTAAAAGGCCTCAGAAAATCAGCGTATTATCGAATGGTTACGGTTACCGTTCACGGTAACCGCTTTTTATGCTTTGAAAACATGATGATTACGTTATGACAGCCACTAAAAGGTCTGTCATGTAGTGCCCAGCCAATCGTCAATCAACCGGCGTGCGATTGACAATTTTTCAGGTATTTCGGGCAGGTTGCTTTTGTTGAACCAGCCACCGTCACCCAATTCAGAGCGTTGCAGCTTTATCTCGCCGCCGGCATAGTCTGCATGGAAGCCCACCATCAGTCCGCATGGATAGGGCCATGGTTGCGAACCGAAATATCTCAAGTTACGTATGCTTAGGCCTGTTTCTTCTGAAACTTCACGGACTACGGCCTGTTCAAGCGTTTCGCCGGTTTCCACAAAGCCGGCAACCAAACCGTAATAATGTCCCTTGAAATTATTTGCATGCACGAGAAGTACGTCGTCGCCACGGTGAATGAGCACGATTATTGCAGTTGACAGCTGCGGCCATACCTCCCGTCCGCACTTGGTGCAGACTTTGGATATGTCAGTATGCAGCTTCATGCGTCCTCCGCATCTGCCGCAGTACTGCGTGTTGGCATCCCAATAAAGTATCTCCGCACATTTTCCGGCCTTCATGTACAGTTCCAACGGCAGCTTCTTATAAGACGCGCGTAGGCCGCATAGCTCATAACGGTCGCTCTGGCGTATGCCGGCGGTGCTGTATGCTTTTACTTCTGTACCGCCGAGAGGCGTTATGTTGTGTATTTCGCCTGTTGGCTCAGCTATGTTTACAGGCACATCCTCAAGCAAAGGTATGGTATAACTGCCGTCGGATGTCTTTTCAAGCATCAATTCCGAGTTACAGAATACAAACCAATATTTTTTCATCAGCCTGTTTATTTGATTTTGTTGTGTATTAAAACGTAAATGAACATCGTTGTCATTCCACTCCGAACAACAGTTTTTTGTCCCTGCGTATGGCTTTGTTTACCCATTGCGAAGGAACGAAACGCCAGTTTTTGCCTGGCTGTGGGTCAATTGTCCCGACCTTTTCAATTTCCCTCATAAGGTAGAAACGCTGGTCGCGTTCGCTTTCGAACATCACCCTGCCAGGCAACGAGTCATGCGGTATTCCGGCTCCCTTGGTAAGTAATTCACCTCCTCCGTTGCCGCGATAGCTGTTCATTGCCACCTTATACCACCTATTTTCATCGAAAGGCTGACCGTCAGACATTCCTAAAATCCTCACTTTATGGCCTTCAGGTTTTGTAACGTCAACTTCGTAATCTATTCCGGCTGCACTGTCAAAATTGAATGCCAGATTCTTGAACCCATAGCCGTTGTGCCCGTTTCCGTTGCGCTCAAGCAGCATGATATGGTCGCCTGGACCAATCATTGTATTCGTCCAAAGGGCGTAACTCATTTCAAGGTAATCACGAATTTCCTTACCTGTCATGCGTAAAGCATAAACTTGATTTTCATATTTGTACAGGTTGAACATGTCGCTGACGTGTATGTCGCCTGCATCAATGCTCGTGTCGAATGACAAAGGTGCATTGAAAGAAATGTCAGCTCCCGTTATTTTAAGCTGTATGGTATGTATGAAATCACAGAATGCGCTGTTGCCAAAATACGAATCGCGTGTATATATCGACCTCTTGAATGTCCCTATCTTGCGGTTAACAAAAGTGTTCACACTGTCAATGTCGCTCTTGAAACGTTCCATGAAACCATTGTCTATCGGCTGTTGCCTTATATCGACAATGCCTCCTTCGACATTTTTTGATGCGATGTGACCGTCTATGTACGTGATTGTTATCGAAGCGTCGCACACAAATTCGGCATTTGATGACGGGTTAAGACACAACGTAGTTCCTAAAGCATTGTTGACAACTTCCTTATGGCTTTTATGGTCGTGGCCGTATAATATAAGGTCGAAACCCGGCACCTCCTTTGCGATACGCAAAGATGCATTCTCTTCGTATTTGTCAGTTTTTATTCCTCCTTCCCATCCAGAATGAAACAGGCCGACAATTACATCTGGATGTTCTTTTGTCTTGATATATTCAATCCAGAATTTTGCACTTTCCGTCATGTCGTCAAAACGCATTCCACTCCACAATTGCTCGTTAAGCCAGTTTGGAATGGCTGGAGTAAGCATGCCTATCACAGCAATACGTACCCCGTCGCGAATAAATATTTCATAAGGTTTCAGGTGTGGTTTGCCCGTTGATGTACTGATAACATTTGCTCCCAACATAGGACATTCCACTTCATTAATCCATTTGTCATATACGGCATGCCCTGTTTCGATGTCATGGTTGCCCACAGTCTGTGCGTCATAGCCCATATAATTTATCACGGAAGCGGCGACATTGGGCATGGAGGGTTTTATGTAATTGCAGTAATAACATGTGGGTTGCCCTTGAAGGATGTCTCCGTTGTCAAACAAAAGCAAATTGTTACCGTATGTTTTGCGGAGCTTCTTCACATAGCTTGACACACGTGCCATAGAACCTTCGGCAGGTTTTAGGGTTATAAAGTCATAAGGGAAAAAGCTGCCGTGTACGTCACTTGTCTGCAAGATGCGTATTTCAACTGTCTTCGTCTGTGCCATTGTGATAATGTTGAAACAACCGAGCATAAGCAATAAGGCTGCCCGTTTGAGAAGGAAGGCATAATTAAGCATATTGAAGTTTGGTTTGTTATTCGACAATCCTTGACATCGACATTTCTGTTATTTTGCCGTCTGGATTGACTACCGCTGTGATATGGAACGTATTTGTCATTTCAGTTCCGTCAACATTGTTGACCTTCTGCTCGGCCATGAATGTAGTGTCATATTCATACAGTCCGTCGCCGGTTTCTTTTTTCCTTATTTCATAGCTACCGGGAATACTCCAAACCATGCTTTCTACATTGTCTTTATACAACTTGTCCATGAAAGACACGACATCATTTCTCGTGGCATCTTGCTTTCCCAAGAAATTTATGGATTCTCCAAAATGTGTTGTCAGAGTGTTTTCGTTTCTTGTATTTATACTGATGAAGAAATCATGAAATATGCCGCTTATCGTAAGTCTCTCTTCCAAAGTGACCTCGCTGGCTTTGAGTTTGTTGAGAAATGTCAAGGCTTCTCCGTAATGCAAACCGTCAGAATGCGTGTCAATGTATGTCTGGTACGCTTCTGGGGTGTTTAGTTTTAGGCATTGTTCCCAGTCAATAGAGTCTATTTTGTCAGCAGCCTCTTTAGCATGGATACTGTTGGGATAAGCTTTCAGGAACTCTGCCAAAGCTGTTCTTGAACCGCTGACAACGGCGTCCGTCCAATTCTGGTTCTGTTTAAGCAATAATTGTAGATGTGCAGTTATAGAGTCAATGTGTTCTTGCGGAGCATCTTTGAAGTTGTAAAGATACTCCTTTGCAACTTCAATTTCATTGCTATTTAAGGCAAAATCATATTTTTCTTGTTCTTCTTTGCTTTTTGCATTTTGATAAACAACCATGAATACAATAACAATGACAACCGCTATTATCAATGAAACAATCAATATTGTCTTGCTTGATTTGTTGCATTTCTTGTCATCAGAGCCTTGTTTGTTGACATTGTCCGTTTTTTGCGGTAAAGAAGTTTGTTTTTGGGAAGACAAGGCACTGTCTGTTTTTGTATCATTTTGCAATCCTATTTCTGAGTTATCAGATGCAATTTGTCTAATTTTTCCATCTGAATTGCTAACCTTATCTGTTGCATGACAAAACGGGCAGGTCGTTTCTTCATTGAAATAAGTTTGTCCGCAATTGGGGCATTTAATTATTTTACCTGCAATTTCCACTCCGCAATGGGGACATGTCGGAGCTTTATCACTGATTTGATGACCACATTCAGGACATTTGATAATAGCCATTTCTAAATCCTCTATTTATGTTTTTTCCTCTTATTTAAAAATGCTTGAACCTTATTTCTCTCATGCTATGCCGTCCCATGAAACGACTTTTATCAACAAACGTGTTTATGCCGTTGATTTTTCCTTTGGCGGTATATTGCCACATCGTATAATCCCGGCCGTCAACTAATTCTGGCTTTTCTTCAGAATATTGGGCTATCATCAAATGATAACCATCGATTTTACCCACAAGATGTTTGTTGTAAAAGTTTGTATAGGTGTATAATAGCGGCTTTTGGCGGTATGCTTTTTCAACCAAATCAAGGAACTTGAAAAGTGAATCGCAAAACTCTTCGGTATTCAAGCCGCCAGTGGATTCAATATCAATCATGGGAATTAGGTCCTGAGAACCGGGACGACATTGTGACATGAAATTATCAAGTTGTTTTGATAATTCTGTTTTTGGACGGAAAAAATGGTACGATCCTACTTTCAAACCATGTTGATGGGCCAATTCTATATTCCGTTCGTATGTCTCATCGATATGCGTGCTGCCTTCGGTCGCCTTCAGATATACGTATGCCATCTTACTGTTTTTACCGACTGTTTCCCAAAAAACATCTCCTTGATAATGGCTTAAGTCTATTCCGTGGACATGCCTACAAGTGTCTTCACACTGTATGGAACTTTCGTCCGCCTGCCCGAATGCATGCTGCACACTGAATAAAAGAATGTTGATAAAGAAAAATATATATCGTTTCATTCAAAAAATCTTATTTTTGCAAAGGTACGCCATATCGTTTTGACAGCAAAAAAAATTATGGAATTTTAGTTATTCATCAATATTTGAAAGACTTTTGAATATGTTGGCACCCAAACGGCAGACTGCTTCCAATGGGAACAATCTGGCATATTTCCACGGGTGCGCATTAAACTTGTGCATCGGGTTGATAGTTACTTTGTCGCTTTGTTTCTTTTTATCATGCTTTACAAACGTTACACCAAAGTGCATACTATGCTCAAACGTCTGCTGTATCGATATTAAATATTTATCATTTCCATTCTTTAAGAAAGGAATTTCACTATTCTCAAATTTAAAAAGAAAGATGAGATGACAGGCAATAAGATTACACATATTGACAATATTAAGTGCCTTTATCCAGTTTTCAACTTTCACAAAGTCAATCTTATTTCCGCAAGTCCTTAAATAAACGCCCAAATCTGCCAACTTGCGAATGTCTACTCCGCAGTCAAGAAAAGTATTGATATTGTCAATAAGCTTATTCAACAGAATCAACGAATTTACAGATGTGTCAATACTATGTATCTCATTGAATACCAACTTATTGTAACGTCTGTTCAAATATATGCTTGAAAACTTTTTCGTCTGCTGCTTGACCGAATATCTATAGTTTATGTCAGCCTCTTCATAAATGATTTTTAATGGGCGAGCATTCACTTGCGCTTCTTCCAAAATGCGGCTTGGAACGTGTTTGCCGCCTGTCAAGACCATTCCGGAATTGACGAAATCTGACACACCGTAAGCTTCTGCCACGGACAACAGCTTGTTCCACTTGTATTCAGACATGGCCTCAATGGTGCAATTTGTTCCCAATGCACCGGATGACAAGAGCCGTGTAAAGTTTCTGCATATTATTTTCATCGTTTCCTGTCTGATTTTCGATCCTATAAAAATTGAGGATGATGCAGGCACAATTTTCTACGGCCAAGCATCATCCCCAAATATTTTATTTTGGATAAACTATAATGTCACGCCGTTCTTGAAGATGGAAATTTCTCTATATCCATTCTTTTCGTTGCACGTCTGTTCGCCATTGGCAACCGAGATGATTTTGTTTATGAATTTTCTCAAAAGCGTTTCCATGCCTGTTCCGTCAACAAGTTCACCGGCATTGAAGTCGATCCAATTGGGCTTGTTGTTGAACAGATTGCTGTTTGTTGATATTTTCATCGTCGGTATGAAAGTTCCGAAAGGCGTGCCGCGCCCTGTTGTAAACAGTACAATCTGGCATCCTGCCGCTGCAAGGGCCGTCGCCGCGACAAGATCGTTGCCTGGCGCAGACAATAGGTTGAGTCCCTTTACTTGCAATCTGTCGCCATATCCTAATACACCACTTACCGGAGCGCGTCCACATTTCTGTGTACAACCGAGGGCTTTGTCCTCAAGAGTCGAAATACCGCCGGCTTTGTTGCCCGGTGACGGATTCTCCCCCACCGGTTCTCCATGACTAAGAAAATACTCTTTGAAGTCGTTTATCAATTTTACCGTCTGTTCAAACAATTCCTCATTCTTGCATCTGTTCATCAAAATTGTCTCGGCTCCAAACATTTCAGGCACTTCCGTCAATATCGACGTTCCGCCTTGCGCCACGAGGAAATCGGAAAACTCTCCAACCAACGGATTGGCTGTTATGCCGCTAAGGCCATCGCTACCACCACACTTCAAGCCTACGCGCAGTTCGCTTAAAGGACACTCTGTACGCTTGTCGTTCTTTGCTATGTCGTAAAGTGAGCGGAGAATATTCATTCCTTCTTCGATTTCATCTCCTTTGACCTTCTGTGTGACGAGGAATTTTATCCTGTCCTTGTCATAATCGCCAAGCAATTCCTCAAACAGGTCGGGCTGATTGTTCTCGCATCCAAGGCTTAATACAAGCACAGCACCTGCATTAGGGTGAAGTACGATGTCGCGAAGTACTTTACGTGTGTTCTCGTGGTCTCCGCTAAGTTGAGAGCAGCCATAATTATGATGCCAGGCATGGATGGCATCAATGCCTTCAAGCTGCGTTTCTTCTTCAAGCATCTTTGCCAGTTTTTCGGCAATGCCGTTCACACAGCCTACCGTAGGAACAATCCAAATCTCGTTGCGTATTCCAACCTCGCCGTTTTTTCTGCGGTATCCGTTGAACGTAAGATGCTCATCAGAGATGTCGAGTTTTTCATTTACAGGCTTGTACTCATAGGTTAAAGTGCCGGCAAGATTGGTCTTCAAGTTGTTTTCATTGACCCATTGGCCTGCCTTTAGGTCTTCTTTTGCGTGGCCTATCGGGTAGCCGTATTTTATTATGTCAGTACCTGCGGCTGTGTCGCTGATTAAAATTTTATGTCCCATAGGAGTGTCCTGTGCCACAACGATGTCCTTGCCATCCACGTTGATGGTTTCCCCTTTGGTGTAGTTCCTAAGGCATACTACAACGGAGTCTGCCTTGTTGATTTTAATAAAAGAGGCTTTTTCCATAAGAATGATTTGTTTTAAAGTATTATAGTTACAATTGCGTCCTTCGGTAAAAATCTACGTTTTCTTTTGAAAGCAGTTCTATCGGCATATAATTTACAGGGTCGACTTTTTTCTTCAGTACAATGGCCTTGAACAATGTGTCAACGCAATTGTACCCTTGCATGAAAGCATGTTGGGCAATCAGGAACGACATCGACCCCAAGCGCAGGCATTTTGCATTGCGTTCCACCATGTCATATCCCATAATCTGTATGTCGCGCCTGTTTGTCTTGAGCAGGAATTCGCCGACAATATGCCCTTTTGAGCAGAAGGTTATGCAATGGTGGATATGCGGATGCTTTTCAAAGAAGTTTTCCAGTATGCCATCATACTTGTCTTTGTTTTCCCCTAAAGGCAAATCAAGTTCAAGTATTTTCACTTGCGGGAAATGGTCCTGCATGTAATGTCTGAATCCTACTTCACGGTTGTCCTGCTGCTTGCTTGCCACTTTTCCGTCTTTTGTCTGCTTCATAAGCATGATTTCCTTTTCCTTAGATGCAATCAGCATGAGCATCTTTGCTGCGAAATATCCGCTGCAAAACGAATCTTGTCCGAAGAAAGACAGAGGCTTCAAGTCTGGCATATACGAATCGAGCAAAATGAAAGGTATTCCCAATTCGTGCAGTTTGTCAGTGAATTTTTTTGTAATTCCGAGTTCACTTGGCACAACTATCACACCGCTCGGATTGCCGTCAAGGCACTCTTTGCACTTCTTGTTGAATGTGGCTGCGTTGAACCGCTCGTAATACATTATGTTGACGTGTATATGGAAATCGCGCCTTGCTTCGCATGCCTTGTTCGCCCCTTCCTCTATTTCGTCCCAATAAGCTTCCGACCCGTGTTTTGGAATTATGCAGTAGAATGTGTAAGACTTGTTATAGGCAAGTGCGCTTGCATACATGTTGGGCTGGTAGTTGATGTTTTTCAAGACCGCTTCAACCTTCTCCCGTGCCGACTTGGAAACGTTTGGGCGGTTGTGAAGAACCCTGTCTACCGTACCCACTGATACGCCCGATTGTTCGGCTATGTCTTTTATTCTTATCTTGTCCTCCATAATGCTACATTCGTTTCGGAAAAACTTATCTGCCTACAAAGGTAATCAATATTAGGTGTAAAACAAAAGAATGTGTCGTGAAACGAGCTTAATTTTAATTCTTTACCGTTTTTATCATACATCAATATCCACACGCATGGCATCATTTTGACAGCTTCTGTCTGCCGTATTTCTCAAAGGTGGCCTTTCATCGTATAAAAGACGGCTTTTGAGAAGCTAAAAGATGCCCTTTGGCACGATGAAAGGCCACCTTTTGGAAATACGGCAATAATGTGTCATGTTTTTCTTGCCGATAAAACATTGTAAAACAATTAAATACCTGTAAGCCAAGTGCTTGCACGCCAACATGCGTTTTGCGGAAAAAATATCGGAACAAAGCCTGTGGACACGAAATATGATGTAAAAAACGGGCGCGTCTTCCATCAGATATGGAAGGCGCGCCCGTTATGTTTGTAAATATAGTTGTATATCGTCAGCCGGCTTTATCCGAAATTATCGTACATTATAGCCTCCGGGTCAACCCCCAGGCTGTCGAGCATCTTTACAACGGCATTGCTCATTGGACCAGGGCCGCACATATAATATTCAATGTCTTCAGGAGCTTCAACATCCTTAAGATATGTCTCGTACATTACTTGATGTACAAATCCCGGAGTATATTTTACGCCGGCTTTGTCGGCTTCAGGGTCGGGGCGATCGAGAGCGAGGTGGAAATGGAAGTTGTCAAACTCCTTCTCAAGCTCGAGAAAATCGTTCAGATAAAATACCTCCGACAGCGAACGTGCACCATAAAAATAATGCATCTCACGGTCTTTGACATTCAGCGTTCTTGTCATGTGCATGATTTGCGAGCGCAATGGCGCCATGCCAGCGCCTCCGCCGACCCATATCATCTCCTTTTTGCTGTTGAATATTGGATGGAACTCACCGTAAGGACCGCTCATGATAACCTTGTCTCCGGGCTTGCGGCTGAAGATATAAGACGATGCTATGCCGGTAGGCACGTCTTGAAAACCTACCTGTGGCTTCGGCTTGAACGGCGGAGTGGCAATCCTGACGGTCAGCATTATGCGGTCGCCTTCGGCCGGATAGTTCGCCATGGAATAAGCCCTTATTGTAGGTTCGGCATTGTGCGCCTTTATGGAGAACATGCCAAACTTCTCCCACATAGGCAGATACTTGTCTCCTATGCTGCTCTTGTCGAAATCAGTGTCATAGTCGATGGTGTCATATGCCGGTATTTTTATCTGTGCATACGAACCGGGGACGAAGTCCATGTGCTCTCCCGGAGGCAGAGCCACGATAAATTCCTTGATGAACGAACTTACATTATTGTTACTGATTACCGTGCATTCCCATTCATTCACGCCTAGCACGCTTTCAGGCAACTTTATTTTCAAGTCGCCTTTAACCTTGCACTGACATCCAAGCCGCCAGTGCTCCTTGATTTGCTTGCGTGTGAAATGGGGACGTTCAGAGTCAAGTATCTCGCCTCCGCCTTCCAGCACCTGCACCTTGCACTGTCCGCAGCTTGACTTTCCGCCACATGCCGAGGGAAGGAATATGCCGTTTTCATTAAGCGTACTCATCAAAGACGAGCCTTGAGGCACGGATATTGTCCTGTCTCCGTTGATTTCAATGTTTACATTTCCACCAGGTGAAAGGTATTTCTTTGCAATCAACAACATCGCAACAAGCAATATGATGATTGCAAGGAAGACGCATATGCTCGTTAATATGAACTGTAACATATTTTTATTGTTGTGTTGTTTACATTAGATTTTGAGACCTGAGAAACACATCATCGCCATAGCCATCAGGCCGACGGTGATAAATGTTATGCCTAATCCCTGCAAGGGGCGCGGAACTTTGCAGTATTGCATTTTCTCACGGATTGCACCCATTGCTACAATTGCCAGCGTCCAACCTATGCCGCTGCCCACGGCATAGGCTATTGCATCCCACACATTGCCGATGTATTGCGAGTTTGACGGGTCGAGGTTGATGCGTTGCTGCATGAACAATGAAGCTCCCATGATGGCGCAATTGACAGCTATCAACGGAAGGAATATGCCAAGCGACGCATACAACGACGGCGAAAAACGCTCAACGGCCATCTCTACCAACTGGGTGATACCCGCTATCACGGCTATGAAGAGTATGAAACTAAGATATGACAGGTCAACACCTTCAACAAGACAATCGGGTCCCAATACATAAACTTGAAGCAAGTAATCCACTGGCACGGTTATCAACAGCACAAATGTCACGGCAAGTCCCAGTCCCAAAGATGTTTTCACGTTCTTTGAAACGGCAAGAAAGGAGCACATTCCAAGAAAGAACGCGAATATCATGTTGTCTACAAAGATAGACCTGAAAAACAAACTTACTATATGTTCCATAATTTCTTTTTAAGTTTTATGGTTGTATTGCTTTGATGCTTTATATCTAACAGTTCCAACATCTTACTTGTTAAAATATGCCCTGTGTATCCAAATGACGCAGCCAAGGAGTATGAGCGCCATGGCAGGCATTGTCATCATGCCGTTGTTTATATATCCGGCATCGTAGAAACTGTCAGGTATTATCTGGAAGCCGAGCAGCGAACCGCGGCCGAAAAGTTCGCGGAAAGCCCCTACAATCACCAAAATGAAAGCATAACCCAAACCATTTGAAAGTCCGTCAATGAAACTCGGTAATGGCTTATTCATCATGGCAAAAGCCTCCAAGCGTCCCATTAGAATGCAGTTTGTGATGATAAGTCCGACATAAACTGACAATTGCACGCTTACATCATATGCAAAAGCCTTCAAAACCTGGCTTACAATCGTTACAAGAGCAGCAACAACAACAAGCTGTACGATAATTCTTATTCGGTTGGGAATGGTGTTTCTTATTACGGCGATGATTAAATTTGAGAACGCCGTAATGACAGCCACGGCCAATCCCATCACAATGGCAGGCTTAAGCTGTGATGTGACAGCCAACGCAGAACAAATGCCTAAGACCTGTACAAGTATCGGATTATCCGCACTAAGCGGCTTCTTGAATACTTCCTTGTTCTTTTTTGAAAACAATTCGCTCATATACGGCCTCCTTAAATGTTTTTGTCGTTCAAGAATTTAATATATTTGCCCAGGCAGTCTTGCAACATACGGCTAACGCCGTCGGTCGTAAGTGTGGCTCCGGTAACTGCGTCACATTGCACGGCAGGATTGGTAACCTCATTCTTCTTTACAACTTCGATGGCGATACCTTTCTGCCCTGGCAATGTAAGTTTCTTGCCTTGAAACTGCTCCTGCCATGCCACGTTGTCTTTAATCTCGGCCCCCAGCCCGGCGGTTTCGCTTTCATGTGTGAAATAAGCGCCGTAAACAGTGTTCTTATCTGAGTCAATCGCGATGTATCCGCTTATCGGTCCCCAGAGCCCCATTCCGTAAACAGGTATTACATATTTTACCTTTCCATCTACATTACATGTGTAAACAGCAAGTTTCCCGGCCTTGAAGTCGGCACTGTTAAGCTTGAAACCGGCATCCTCTCCACCTCGCGTGCCTTTAGCTATGACTTGATTGTCAGCGTTGATTATACCGTCACTTACTATTATCTGCTTGTACCTGTCGGCAACGGCATTGTCGTCGAGATTACGGATATTAAGCGCAGCCAGTATCTGTCGTTTCTTGTCCAAGGCCACATTTACGTCTTGAGCCGGTTTCAATGCGCTCGATACGAACGCAAGCAGGAATGCGACAATGACTACAAGAACCGCCGAATAGAATATTGTGTAAGTATTTGAATTAGTATTTAATCTTTTCTTTTCATCCATGACGAAATCCTCCATTCTTTATTTCCGTACAGAACGTCTTGCCCTCTTTGAGATATTGCGTTGAACAACACAATAGTCTATCAATGGAGCAAACATATTCATGAACAAGATTGCAAGCATCATGCCCTCCGGGTAGCCGGGGTTCATCACGCGGACAACTATCGCCATGAAGCCAATCAGGAAGCCATAAATGTATTTTCCGGTTTCTGTGCGTGCGGAAGTGACAGGGTCTGTAGCCATGAACACGGCACCGAAACAGAAACCTCCGAGGAACAAATGTTCGTACCAAGGGATTTCCGTCATACCGCCGGCATGGAACATAGCTGCTGTTAAGGCACCGCCGACAAACACGCTTAACATGGTTTTCCAGCTTGCAATGCCCGTAATAAGCAATATCAATGCGCCTATAGCTATCGCAATAACGCTTGTTTCTCCAACAGAACCGGGTATAAAACCTAACACCATGTCGGGAATAGTATAGCCCGTTTCAATGCCTTTTGAAACAAGTGCAAGCGGCGTAGCCTGCGTAAAGGTGTCTGGCAATGTGTTTCCAAGGCCGAAAATCGTGTCACGTGCCACCCATACGCTGTCACCGCTCATTTCTGTAGGATAAGAAAAGAACATGAAAGCACGCGCTGCAAGAGCCACATTAAATATGTTCATGCCCGTCCCACCGAATATCTCCTTGACGAATATCACAGAGAAAGCCACGGCTAAAGCAAGTATCCAAAGCGGACAGTTCACCGGGATAATCAAAGGAATGAGTATGCCGCTGACAAGATACCCTTCCTGTATCTCCTCGCCTTTCATCTGCGCCCATGCGAATTCTATGCCGAGACCCACTATATAACTTACTATAAGCTTTGGCAGCAAGGCAAGGAAGCCGTAAGCGAAAACTTCAAAGAATGATGCTTCGGCCAACGTTCCGGCCGCAACGTAGTTCTGATAACCGATATTGTACATTCCGAACAGCATTGCCGGAAGCAAAGCTATTACTACAATGCTCATTATTCGCTTTGAGTCTATGGCATCGTGGATGTTCGTTCCGCTTCTTGAAGTAGTATTTGGGACATACAAAAAACTCTCCATTCCTTCGAATACGCTGCGGAAGCAATGCAGTTTACCACCGTCTTCAAAGGCCGGTCTTATTTTATCAAGATAATTTTTGAGCATAATCTTATTATTTAGTAACGGGATTGCAAATGGCGGAAAGCCAAGATTGGAAACAGGCTCGTCCACATATTACCATTCTCATTCGTTCTCCTTTCTAATCATATCAAGTCCGTTGCGAATGATGGACTGCAATTCAAGCTTTGAAGAATCCACAAACTCCGCAAGCGCAAAGTCCTCAGGCGATACCTCGTAGATACCAAGTTGCTCCATCTTGTCTATGTCTCCGGCAATGATTGCTTTCACAAGATACTCGGCATAAATGTCCATCGGCAGCACTTTGTCGTATTCACCGCTCATAATCATGTGCCGTTCGCCGCCCTTTATCCTTGCGTCCAGCGTGTATTCCCTGCCTTTCATAAGCCAGCTGAAATAGCTATGACTGACAGAATAATGACCAAAACGCGGCATTATCCATCCCAAGAACTCGTCGGCATCATTTCCTTCGGGTATAACAGTTACTTCGGAAGCGTGAGCGTCAAGGAAATCCGATGCTTCGCATTTACGCCCGGTGAGCACATTACCATTGATAATCCTTATGTTTCCGTCTGAAACATTGCCGTCAAGGAACGACGAAAGCTGCTGTCCGACCATGGCTTCGACATACGCCGGGTGTTTTACCTCGCTTCCGACAACAGCCACTGTTCTGCGCAAATCCACCATGCCTTTATCGAACAGGCGGCCAAAAAAGATTACCGCAGTAGGCTCTACCGTCCATACAACCTCACCCTTGTTTACCGGGTCGATATGGTTTACCTGCACGCCAACGTTGCCTGCCGGACAAGGACCGTCGAAGATGTTAATATCTACATCCTTTGCACGGCGCAAGCTCTCGGCACTTTGTCCGCGTCCTATTCCGAGATAAGTTTTCGCAATCTTAGACAATGCAGTCAGTCCAGTTTGGAAATTGTGCTCGTTGCCTTGCAACTCAAATTCAAAATCTGCGGCTAACGGCTTGTCTCTCAACACACTTACGAAGATTGACTTAGGCAAAACATCAGGGTTTGCAGATATGGCGTATGGCAACTGGTTGATGTAGCCGAACAAGCCTGCGGCAAGAAGTGAATCGATTACCTGCTTGCCGGAAAGGCTTTCAACATCTTTACAGCCGAAATCCACATGCTCCTGCTGCCCGTCAGGCTTTACCTTTACTACCAAAACTTTCCTCCTGTCACCCCTGACAATCTCGGTAACAATGCCGCTTACTGGTGACGCAAAAGCAACCGACGGGTGTCTCTTGTCGACAAAAAGCGTGTCGCCTGCCTTGACATGGCAGCCTTCACGCACCGTCACTTTCGGCGACAAACCGGGAAACGACTCCGGCGACAGACCGATTTCGCCGCTAAGGGCGACAGAGGTCCTTGCCTTTTCGGCGGAACCTTTAAGACGGATGTCGAGTCCCTTGCGTGTTTTTATCACTTTCGTCATAACTTCATATTAATATGCTTGTTCGCATAAATCTTATTTACGATTTGCAAAAATACATAAAATAATGATGTAAAGAAAAAGTAATGTGGCAAAAATTGTAAATTGAAATGTCATTTTAACCATTTGGCTGATAAATTGTGACAATGGCAGCCATGATATGGCCGCCTCATTAACATCTCTGATTTTCCCAAAGGCCGTCTTTCGGCTTGCAATATGCCACAAATTGGAGGATAAAAGACCGTCTTTTACGAGCCGAAAAGTGGCCTTTTAGGAGGCATATCATAACCTGTTGAAAGTGAACAAGTTAGCATTTAAGACAAGACCCACGTCCAAACAGGCGGCTTTAACGGCGATGACGGTACGTATTGGCAGTTAAAGCCGCACGTTTGGACGGCTCTCAACATGCGCCTTTAGTGTGGACGTTGCTTGAAAAGGGTTCATAAATGCTTGATTGTTTGCATGTATTGAAAAAAAAACTTACCTTTGCACGCTAAATAATTCATTATAAATAAATTAAAGAAATGAAAGCATTTGTTTTTCCCGGACAGGGAGCACAGTTTGTGGGCATGGGTAAAGACCTGTATGACAGCAATCCTTTGGCAAAGGAACTTTTTGACAAGGCCAACGATATTCTCGGTTACAACATCACCGAAATCATGTTCAACGGAACTGACGATGAACTGAAACAGACAAAGGTTACACAGCCTGCTGTATTCCTGCACAGCGTAATCAGCGCATTGTGCATGGGCGACGACTTTGCTCCTTCTATGGTTGCGGGCCACTCGCTCGGTGAGTTCTCGGCACTGGTTGCTGCCGGCGCATTGAGCTTCGAAGACGGCTTGAAACTGGTATATGCCCGTGCAATGGCCATGCAGAAGGCCTGCGAGGCGGCTCCTTCAACAATGGCGGCCATCATCGGCCTGCCCGACGAGAAGGTTGAAGAAATCTGCGCGGAAGTGAACAAGGAAGGCCACGTATGCGTTCCTGCCAACTTCAACTGCCCGGGACAGCTCGTAATAAGCGGCAATGTAGAGGCTATCAACGAGGCTTGCGAGAAGCTTAAGGCCGCAGGCGCAAAGCGCGCGCTGCCCCTGAAAGTTGGCGGAGCATTCCACTCTCCGCTGATGCAGCCTGCAAAAGACGAGCTTCAGGCAGCCATCGAGAAGACAGAATTCAGCACGCCGAAGTGCCCCGTTTACCAGAATGTTGACGGAATGCCGCATACAGACCCTGCGGAAATCAAGGCCAACCTCATCGCGCAGCTCACAAGTTCGGTAAAATGGACAAAATGCGTACAGTCAATGATTGCCGACGGAGCTGACGATTTCACAGAATGCGGCCCCGGCAAAGCATTGCAGGGCATGATTGGCCGTATTGACAAGAACGTGGCGGCTCACGGAATAGACTGAATGTAGTAACGTCTTGAGGACAACAAGCAGATAGGAAATGAAGGAGCAAGTGGCTACAGACTAACGTCGCCGCGCTTGCTCCTTTATTGTTTTTATCCATTACACCTTATTATATATAGCCATGAACAATAAAATCATCATATACCAAGTGTTCACGAGGCTTTTCGGCAACAGCAATACAACGCGGAAAGAAAACGGGACATTGGCTGAAAACGGATGCGGAAAGATGAGTTTTTTCGACGCTGCGACATTGCGCAGAATAAAAAAACTCGGCGTAACACATGTATGGTACACAGGAATAATCCGCCATGCGTCAAAGACCAGCTACTCCGCATACGGCGTTCCGCGCCAGCATCCGGCTGTGGTGAAGGGCAATGCCGGTTCGCCATACGCGATAACAGACTATTATGACGTAGACCCGGACTTGGCGGACAACGTTAACGACAGGATGTCGGAATTCGAACAGCTTGTGGAAAGGTCACACAAGGCCGGGCTGAAGGTAATCATCGATTTTGTGCCAAACCATGTGGCGAGACAGTATAAATCGGTGAAAAAACCTGAAGGTGTCAAAGACCTTGGCGAAACCGACGATACAGGCATGGGCTTTTCGCCGCGTAACAATTTCTATTATTGTACCAACATGCCGTTTGAACCTTACTTCGACCTGAATGACGAGACGGGTACACCCTACTCTGAATTTCCTGCGAAGGCGACAGGCAATGACCATTTCGACAATCATCCGGGCATAAACGACTGGTATGAAACAATAAAGCTCAATTACGGCATTGACTATTGTGATGCAGGAGGACGCTCATTCCACTTTGACCCGATACCTGACACATGGCAAAAGATGGCTGACATTATCGGTTTCTGGGCCAGTAAGGGGATTGACGGATTCCGTTGTGACATGGCGGAAATGGTGCCCACAGAGTTCTGGAGCTGGGCAATAGCTAAAGTCAAGTCTGCTCATCCAGACATACTGTTCATCGGCGAGGTTTATAACCCTTCGCTTTACAGGAGTTTTGTGGCGTGTGGTTTCGATTATCTGTATGACAAGGTCGGTATGTACGACTGCCTCTGCAGCGTTATGCGCGGCCACTGCTGGGCGTCGGAAATAACCCGGCAATGGCAGCCGGTTGACGACATAAAAGACCATATGCTCTATTTCCTTGAAAACCATGATGAACTTCGCATTGCAAGTGATTTCTTGGCCGGAGACGCAAGACGCGGAATACCAGCTGCAATAGTGAGCATATTGATGAACAAAAACCCGTTCATGCTTTATGCCGGGCAGGAATTTGGCGAACGTGGAATGGACAAGGAAGGATTCAGCGGACTTGACGGGCGTACCACTATATTCGATTATTGGACTGTACAGTCGCTTTATCACGGCTATGTGAGCCGTCGCAAACTTACCGACGGAGAAAAAGCGTTGGAGAAAAAGTATTCCATGTTGCTGAATTTAGCGAACAAGGAGACGGCCATAAGCGATGGACAGTTCTTTGATTTGATGTATGCCAATCAAGACGGAAACCTTTTCAGCCAATCAAAACTGTACGCTTTTTTGCGTAAATGTTCCACTGAGGTGTTGCTGGTTGTGGCAAACTTCTCAAAGGATGAGGTTGAATGCAGCGTGCGTTTGCCGCATCACGCCTTTGAATGTCTGAATTTACAAGAGAAAGAAGTTACGGCGGTGGACCTTATTTCAGAAGAAAACACTATCACGTTCAATCTGAAGCCGGAATGCCTTGTAAGCATGTCAGTTCCCGGTTATGGAGGATGCGTATATAAATTTAAGGTCTAATCGCATAATAAAACTTGTACACAGCATCATGGAAGATAAGTTTAGTCTTAATGCCCACAATAAGGACGAGTTTCCTCCTGCGCACACCGCGGAGCATCTTTTGAACCAGACAATGATAAGGATGTTTGGATGCGAACGCTCGACCAACGCCCATGTGGAAAGAAAAAAGAGTAAAATCAGTTATATACTCAATCATAAGCCGAGCCGGCATGAAGAGAAAGAGATTGAAAAACGCATGAACGAACTTATTGAAGAAGACTTGCCTGTAACTTATGAGTTCGTATCACGCAACAACGTTCCAGCAGGAATATCGTTAGAAAGGTTACCGGATGATGCGTCGGAAACTTTGCGTTTGGTGCGTATCGGCGATTATGACGTATGTCCATGTATAGGTAAACACGTGCGCTCAACATCGCAAATAGGACGTTTTGAATTGTTGGGAACAAACTGGGACGAAGAAAAACATTCGTTCAGAATTCGCTTCAAAGTAGTTCAATAAAGAAGATATGCTTTCCAGTTGCAACAGACTCGGCTGATTGAAACTTCTATCTTCAAAAAAGCAAAGCGTTGAACAGCCTGATTGATGACGGTTGTTCAACTCCTTGCTTTGAATTGCCTTCGGGTCTAAAGCATTTTAATCATTTATTTAAAATTCTCCAATTCATAGTTATCAGGCTTTATTGCCGTGAAGTGGAAATCATTTTTGCCGAGTGTCTTGATGGAGAAATTGCCAGCTTTGACATATTTTTCTTTCATTTTCCTATATTTCTTCTCAATGTCTTTGCGCTTAAGTGCAAAACTTATGATGCATGTCCTGTGTTCTTGACCGATACTTGTAAAATAGTTTTTCAACTGATATGAGTAATTGTCTCTACTTATAAGGAAATCTGTTTTATCGTTAATCCACGCACTATCGATTTCCTGTATTTCAGTGAAATATACAATGGAATCGTTGAAAGAAGCTGAAAACCCAAAAGCATACAGCTTCGGGACACATACTATTTTTGCCGAAACGCTAACAAATGAGCCTAATGCTATTAGCAATACGAATGCCGCAATAACGTTCTTATATGACTTCATACCTATTGTTTGTGTTTATATTTGTTCCTGTCTCATTTTACCTTATTGTCCAAGATATGACTTCAAAAGTTTGTTTTTGGTATTGTGACGTAAGCGCCTTATAGCCTTTTCCTTTATCTGTCGCACCCTTTCACGCGTCAATCCATATTTGTCTCCTATTTCTTCCAAAGTCATTTCCTGTTGGTTTATGCCAAAAAACGCTTCTATGATATTACGCTCCCTCTCATTCAGGGTTTGCAAAGCACGGTTTATCTCCTCACGCAACGACTCTAAAACAAGTTTCCTGTCAGCCATGGGAGAATCGTTGTTGGGCAAAACATCCAGCAAACTATTGTCTTCTCCATCGGCAAACGGGGCATCGACCGACACGTGTCGACTGTTCACCTTCATAGCTTCCTCTATTTTGTCGTGAGGAATATCCACGTTATCCGCTATTTCATCAATGCTTGGACGGCGTTCATGCTCTTGTTCAAACTTATTTAGTACGCGGTTGATTTTATTGACAGAGCCAACTTGATTTAGCGGCAGACGCACGATGCGACTCTGTTCCGCAATGGCTTGCAGAATGCTTTGTCGAATCCACCAGACGGCATACGAGATAAACTTGAATCCTCTTGTCTCATCAAACTTCTCGGCAGCCTTAATCAAACCGACGTTGCCTTCATTTATCAAATCAGGCAGACTCAGCCCTTGGTTCTGGTATTGCTTTGCTACGGATACGACAAACCTCAAGTTCGCTTTTGTCAGTTTCTCAAGAGCTTTGCGGTCTCCTTTCTTTATACGCTGAGCCAACTCTACTTCTTCTTCCACACTAATAAGCTCTTCATGGCCTATCTCTTGCAGGTATTTATCCAACGAGTCACTTTCCCTGTTGGTTATTGATTTTGTGATTTTCAGTTGTCTCATTAGCGTAATGATTTAAAGCACTTGCAAATTTAGTGATTTTTTGTTTAATCAACAAACTTTTCGTACCTTTTTCTTTATGAAATATTCATAGTGTAACAAGAATGACGAAATCCCCGTCCCTCCATCATCATGCAACAGGAGGGACGGGGATTGCCATAAACCTACGTTTGTCTTTTAGTCGTTTTGCAGTGGAACGGCGAAATAAGCCTTCTTTCCTGTCGGATAGATACCTTGTATGTAAAGTACCGGATCTTTGCTTGTCGAAGCGTCCTTCACGGCCTTTTGCAGGTCTGATATGGTCTTCATCGGTTCATCGTTGACTTTCTGTATGATGAAGCCCCTGTTGATTCCGGCATCCTTCAATACACCGTTGTTAACCTTTATCACGACAAGACCGGTGTTGATATTGAGCTGCTGTTTTTCCGAATCGTTAATTTCGCGGAAGTTTCCGCCCAGCACATCAAGGTCGGCATTTTTCACAATGCCAGTGTTTCCTTGCTGGTTCTTGAGCGTAACAGTGGCAGTCTTTTTCTTCTTATCACGCAAGTATGTTATTGTAACTTTGTCTCCCGGACGCTTGTTGGCAAGATATTCTTGCAGCTCTGCCATCTTTGTTATCTTCTTCTCGTCAACAGCGGTGATTACATCGCCCTCCTGCAATCCGGCTTCAGCTCCGGCACCACCATCCTCTACAGTATAGATATATGCGCCTTGCATTGTTCCGAGATCAACATTCTCGCCCTTTTCTTTCATCATGTCGTAATAAGCGCTTACATCATTGCCGCTAACTCCGAGCACGGCACGCTGTACAGTTCCGTATTTCTTCAAGTCGTCAACAACCTTGTTCATAATCGTTGTTGGTATTGCAAAGCCGTAGCCTGCGAAGTTGCCTGTAGACGAAACCAGCATGGTATTTATCCCTACAAGCTCGCCACGGGTGTTTACGAGAGCGCCACCGGAGTTGCCCGGGTTTATGGCAGCATCGGTTTGGATAAATGATTCTATGGAGTTAGGCCTTCCACCGATATTACGCGCCTTGGCACTTACGATGCCGGCGGTGACCGTTGATTTGAGGTTGAACGGATTGCCTACAGCCAACACCCATTCGCCGACCTTCAATTCGTTGCTGTCGCCAATTGTTATGGCCGGCAAGTTCTTACCGTCAACCTTTATAAGGGCGAGGTCTGTGGTTTTGTCAGTTCCGATGATACGTGCCGAAAACTCACGGTTGTCGTCAAGCGTAACTGTCAATTCGTCAGCTCCTTCAACCACATGGTTGTTTGTTACTATGTAGCCGTCAGGCGAGATTATCACGCCTGAACCTGCACCTTCTCTTTTCGGCGTCTGGATCTTACGCTGCTGTCTGCCACCGTTTCCTGGATTTCCGAAGAAGAAATCAAACGGGTCAAAGCCCCACGGGTCTGATTCCATCTCTACAGTTTGCACCTTGCTGTTCTGCAGGTACTTTATATGAACAACGGCTGGCAGTGCTTTTTCAGAAGCAAATGTCAAGTCTACAGGTTGAGCCGCCGGCATGTTGTTGGTTTTTGCATTCGCGTTGATGAACGCTCCGGCGGAGAACACTACTGCGATAAGACATATCGCATAGACAAAGTAATTAGATAACTTTTTCATTTCCATTGCTTGTTTATTTTAATTTAGTACTTTCATTTTGATTTTCGTAACTGCAAATTTAGACGCAAAATTTGTTAATCTGCCATTTTGTCCTACATATTTGTCCTCTTTTAACACTAAAAATATCACTATTAACGGCTCTTAGTGAGAAGGGACGGTAATTTTACATTAGTTTGGAAAACGCACGATGAAAACACCCCTATAAATCAGTCGATTTATGAAACATGGCTTTTTGTTTTGCAAAAGACCGTCAATGGCACGCCAAAAGGCCGCCTTTTGCAAGCTAAAAGACGGCCTTTTATAACTTATTGGAAATCTGTTTGTTATATCATAGGAGAGATTTTGAGTCGAGACAAATGTCTGGCGCAAATACAAGTAAGAATGTCATACTCTGTCAGATGTGGAAACGATGCTTCCGTTTTGCCTTGCGTGGAGTAAACGGACTGAACGAGCCGTTGGGACTTTGCTTCCCATCCCATCCTTTGACTGACGCGCCTCCATATGGAACTCCCCTGTATTGGGCGTAACGCTGGCGTATTCCGTCTACATAACCGACTGTTTCCGAACCGCGCATATATCCGTATTTGACAACTGGGTCATTGTAAAATTCAGGTTTTTCCAATGCCAAAATGTAATACGCCACGTCCTTCCACCTGTTCGGGTTGCGCCCGTTCTTGCGTGCAAGAGCCATGGCGTCTTGCACGTGGAAGTATCCGCCGTTATAAGCTGCAAGCACAAATAATTGCCGCTCCGCCCTATTCTGCACGCTACGGAAATATCCCGACAACTCACGCAGATATTCTGCCGCAGCCCGTACATTTTGTTCCGGGTCATAAATTGATGCTTTTGAAAGTCCGAGATGGTCGGCTGTTGACGGCATTATTTGCATTAGTCCGCACGCTCCTGCCCACGAACGGGCCTTTGGGTCAAAACAAGACTCCTGATAACATTGGGCGGCCATAAGCCTCCAATCCCACCGGGCAACAGGCGCATACTTCTTGAACAGGTGGTCGTAATGAGATATTATTCCGCCTTGTTTGTTCAAGAAAGGCGAATATACGTGTCTCTTTACACTTTGTGCGGAAAGCATATAACGTTCTTCTTTCCGTATTTCATCATACATAGACGGTTTGAACCAAGTGTCAAGACTGTCAGCCAACTCCCTGTTGCCGTCTGCTACGGCCCATTGCACGCCAAGGCTGTCAACCCCAGCACCACAAAACAACAGCCCTTTATCCTTATTTTTATCCTTTGGCAGAGGTACGGCAATAAGGTCGGCGTCACCATTGTCAAGCCTGCTTACCATTTCAGCCGTATCCTTACACACTTCAACGCGTAACGAAACTCCTAATTTCTGTGCAAACTTTTCGCACAACAGATATTGCGTACCCATTCCGCGTCCGCGATAGTCATAGTAAGTTTCCGGCCCGTAAAGCGTAAGTATTATAAGTTCTCCGTTGCTTATGATGTCGCTTACGGTGAAATCGGTTGTCTTAGGGATGCTGTCTCCTCCCACTTCTCCCCACGGGGTAACAATCTTCTCTTTCTTATTGTCAGAACAAGAAGAAGCAGTTGCAAACACAGCCGCCAACAACAGGTACGATAGCAGCCGCATGACACCCCGTTTGATAAGAATACCTTTCATTATAAAGGCAAAAGAACTATTGCTTTTAGGACACATCCTTATGTGACAAAAATATAGGAATATGCTGTTACTTTTATTTATTTGCGTACAAAAATACAACAATCCTTGCAAATGTGCTTCAAAAAACTTACTTTTGCCAAACATTTTTAATAAATTTATAATTATGTTGCGCATAGCAGTACAGGCCAAAGGCCGTCTTTACGATGACACCATGAACTTGTTGAACGAGGCGGACATCAAAATCAGTTCAAGCAAAAGGACATTGTTGGTGCAGTCGTCCAATTTCCCGATAGAAGTTCTTTACCTTCGCGATGACGACATTCCACAATGCGTTGCCACCGGAGTAGCCGATGTGGGTGTGGTTGGCGAAAATGAATTTGCCGAGAAATGCGAGGATGCAGACATTGTCGACCGTCTTGGTTTTGGCAAGTGCAGGCTTTCATTGGCTATACCTAAAATAATAGACTACACCGGGGTTGAATGGTTTAACGGCAAGAAAATAGCTACGTCCTACCCCGCCATATTACGTAAATATCTTGAAAAAAAAGACATAAAGGCCGATATTCATGTCATAACGGGTAGCGTTGAAATAAGCCCAGGCATAGGTTTGGCTGACGGAATATTTGACATCGTAAGCAGTGGTTCTACCCTTGTAAGCAACAACTTGAGGGAAGTAGAAGTTGTGATGGAAAGCGAAGCCGTACTTATAGCCAACAAAAGCCTTACCCCGGAAAAGCGCGGAATTCTCGACAGGATGCTGTTCCGCATCAAGGCTGTACGCAATGCGGAAGACAAGAAGTATGTCAGGATGAACGTGCCGAAAGCGCGTTTGGATGAAATCATCAACGTATTGCCAGGCCTGAAAAGCCCCACAATAATACCTCTCGCCGACAATGAATGGTGTTCTGTCCATACAGTGCTCGATGAGGCGCGGTTTTGGGAAATCATAGGAAAGCTCAAAGAACTTGGAGCTCAAGGAATATTGGTAACTCCAATAGAGAAAATGATATTATAAGAGACCCAAAAACAAAGGGACTTTATTATGGAAAGATATAGATATCCGTCACCAAACGAATGGAAATCGATAACAGAACGTCCTCACATCGATACGGTTGCATTGCATTCGACTGTGCGTAACATACTGGAAGATGTCAAGGCTAAAGGTGACAAAGCGATAATACAGTATGAAGAAAAGTTTGACCACACCATATTGGATACTCTTTCAGTCAGTGCGGAAGAGATGGAAAACGCAGTAAACAGCGTACCAACGGAATTGTTGGAAGCATTGACTCTGGCGCATAAAAACATTTCTACGTTCCATGCCTCGCAACGTATCACCACACATAAAGTCGAGACTGCACCTGGAGTAGAATGTTGGCAGAAAAGCGTCCCGATAACAACTGTCGGGCTTTATGTTCCCGGAGGTACAGCACCTCTGTTCAGTACGGTGCTCATGTTGGCAACTCCGGCGAAAATAGCAGGCTGTCCCAATATAATAATGTGTACTCCGCCAAGGCGCGACGGCAGCGTTAACCCTGCAATATTGGCCGCTGCAAGGATCGCTGGAGTAGACAAGATTTACAAGGCCGGAGGCGTACAGGCTATCGCGGGCATGGCTTATGGTACGGAGAGCATCCCCAAAGTATTCAAGATATTCGGCCCGGGCAACAGCTACGTCATGGCAGCAAAACAGATTGTTTCGCTGCATGATGTAGCCATAGACATGCCGGCAGGCCCGTCGGAAGTGTGTGTTATAGCCGATGAAACGAGCAATGCGGCGTATGTTGCAGCCGACCTTCTGTCGCAGGCGGAACACGGAACAGACTCACAAGTGCTGCTTATCACCACGTCTGAAGATATGGCCGACAAGGTTGAACTTGAAATAGAAAGGCAATTAAAAGCATTGCCTCGTATGGAAATAGCGGCCCAAACACTTTGCAACAGCAAGATTGTAATAGTGAAAGACAAGGAAGAGGCATTGTCTTTGAGTAACATGTATGCCCCTGAACACCTTATAATAGCCACTGACGACAATGCAATACTTGCCGAAAAAGTTGTCAATGCAGGGAGCGTATTCCTCGGCAAATACGCCTGCGAGAGTGCAGGTGACTATGCAAGCGGCACTAACCACACCTTGCCCACACACGGATATGCCACGGCATACAACGGAGTCAACCTTGACAGTTTTGTAAAGAAAATCACTTTCCAACATATTACGGCGGAAGGCATAAGGCAAATAGGCCATGCGGTAGAGGAAATGGCCGAGAACGAAAAGCTTTATGCGCATAAAAATGCCATGACATTAAGGATTAGAGACACTAAAGACGAATGAACGCAATGAAACCATTAAGTCAGTTAGTACGCCCCAACATACTTGCACTTAGGCCTTACAGCAGTGCCCGGAACGAGTTTGACGGCAAAGATGCTACCGTGTTTCTCGATGCCAACGAAAACCCGTTCAACAACCCGTTCAACCGTTATCCAGACCCTTTGCAACGAGATTTGAAAAAAAAGTTAGCTTTTGTAAAGGGTGTTGAACCGGAAAATATCTTCCTCGGTAACGGTTCCGACGAGCCGATAGACTTGGCATACCGGTGCTTTACGCGCCCGGGCATCGACAATGTTGTTGCAATAGAACCTACATACGGGATGTATAAGGTCTGTGCGGACATCAACGACGTGGAATACCGTACAGTCTTGCTTGACGATTGTTTCCAGACAACGGCGGACAAACTGCTCGCCGCATGCGACAAGAACACCAAGCTTATTTGGATTTGTTCGCCCAACAATCCTACGGGAAACAACATCAACCGTAACGAAATTATAAGAACATTGGAGAGGTTTGACGGTTTGGTAATCGTAGACGAAGCTTATTCTGACTTCTCGTCAGAACGCCCTTTGCGACTTGACCTTGACAAATATCCCAACCTGATTGTGTTCAACACTATGAGCAAAGCATGGGGATGTGCAGCCATAAGGCTTGGCATGGCCTTTGCGCAAAGGGACATTGTTGATGTGTTTAACAAGGTGAAGTATCCTTACAATATCAATCTCCTGACACAGGAACAGGCCAAAGAAGCACTGAAAGAACCTTACGTAGTGGATAAATGGGTGAAAATCATACTGCTTGAACGTGACCAGATGATTGATTCTTTCCGTATGTTGCCTTCGTGCAGGAAGGTTTATCCGACCGATGCTAACTTTTTCCTTGCAAAGTTTGACGACGCCCAAGCCGTTTATGACTATCTAAAAGCCAGAGGTGTGATAGTCAGGAACAGGACAAATGTCAGTCTCTGCGCCAACTGCCTGCGTATAACAGTAGGCAACAAAGAGGAAAACAGCATCCTGCTTGGTGCGCTAAGGCAATATTGACAATGCCTTCATCAGGCGAAAGCAACACTGCATGAATATACGGCAACTCGGTTATGACGCTTTATGATAGCGTTTTTCCGGCTTGCCGTTTTTGTTTTTTGGACTTCAAATCCAATTTGTGTACACACATCTTTCTTTTTGGCTTGAATTCGGTTCGATAGCTTTCTTTTTGATTTCGCATGACGCTCCACAGAGCCGTTGTTCTTAATTATAAGCCAACTGAACGCAAATACCGCAGTATAAAGTGTGCAATTACAACGGCCTTTAATTCAAACGTTATACAGAAAGCACACGTTTGTGTGCAATCTTAAATTCCGTTTTGGCCCCACTAAGACGGCATTTCATAATCTTTAGACCGTATAAACAGTGTGCATTCATGCTCCAAAAAACCATCATTTGCCGCCTTTAACGATGCAAAAGACCAGATTTTACACCGTAAAAAGCCATGTTTTGAAAGATAAAACGCCGTCAATCATACTTATAAATACGGGCAACGGGCTTTTTAACATTCTGTTTATACAGAAAAGACAGACTTTTTCGATTTGACAATTTGCAATGAAATCCATCGAAAAAGTAAATTGCCATAAAATCAAGAAAACGTCAAGGTTTTTGACCTAAACATCGATATAAGCATCTGTAAATTAGAACATAAGCGCAAGAAAATCCTTGTTTTACCATTAAATTTGGTATATCGGATAAATTGTTGTAATTTTGCGCCGCAATATATAATATTTAAGGTAAATAAAGAATGATAACAGTCACAAACCTTGCAATCCAATTTGGGAAAAGAGTGCTTTACAAAGATGTGAACATAAAGTTCACCAACGGCAACATTTACGGCGTAATCGGAGCCAACGGAGCCGGCAAATCCACACTGCTGAAAGCCATAAGCGGAGAGCTTGAACCTAACAAAGGCAGCGTTGAACTCGGACCGGGCGAGCGCCTTTCCGTATTGGATCAGGACCACTTCAAATACGATCATTACAGCGTCATGGACACCGTGCTCATGGGACATCAGCCGCTTTGGCAGAACATGAAAGAGCGCGAGGCCCTTTATATGAAAGAAGACTTTAACGACGAAGACGGCAACCGTGTGGCCGAACTTGAAGAGAAGTTTGCCGAAATGGGCGGATGGAACGCCGAAAGCGACGCGGCACAGATGCTCTCAAACCTTGGCGTGAAGGAAGATTTGCACCAGAAGCAGATGAGCGAGCTGTCCAACAACGAGAAAGTTCGCGTAATGCTGGCAAAGGCTTTGTTCGGAAATCCTGACAACTTGCTGCTCGACGAGCCAACCAACGACCTTGACCTTGACACGGTGCAGTGGCTGGAAGAATATTTGAGTAACGTTGAACAGACCGTACTCGTTGTCAGCCACGACCGTCACTTCCTGGATGCCGTCAGCACACAAACCGTGGATATAGACTTCGGTAAGGTGTCCGTGTTCGCCGGCAACTACTCGTTCTGGTATGAAAGCTCGCAGCTCGCCCTGCGTCAGGCACAGAACCAAAGGCAGAAAGCAGAGGAGAAGAGGAAGGAATTGGAGGAGTTTATCCGCCGGTTCTCCGCCAATGTGGCAAAGAGCAAGCAGACAACAAGCCGCAAGAAGATGCTTGCAAAGCTTACGGTCGACGAAATACGCCCCTCTTCACGTAAGTACCCGGGCATCATTTTCCAGATGGAACGTGAGCCGGGCAACCAGATCTTGGAGGTTGAGGGGCTTAAGGCGGTTGACACTGACGGCACGGTACTGTTCGACAACGTCAACTTCAATATTGAGAAGGGACAGAAGGTAGTGTTCTTGAGCCATAATCCAAAGGCCATGACAGCATTGTTTGAAATCATCAACGGTAACCGCCAGGCTGATGCTGGAACATTCAAATGGGGCGTGACAATCACCACGGCGTACCTTCCGCTTGACAACACGGCATTCTTTAACAGTGACCTGAACCTTGTAGACTGGCTAAGCCAATTCGGAACAGGCAACGAGGTAGTGATGAAAGGCTTTCTCGGCCGCATGCTTTTCAGCGGTGAAGAAGTGCTGAAAAAAGTCAACGTGCTAAGTGGTGGTGAGAAAATGCGTTGCATGATAGCCCGTATGCAGCTGAAAAACGCGAATTGCCTTATTCTCGACACTCCAACCAACCACCTCGATTTGGAAAGCATACAGGCGTTTAACAATAATCTAATCTCCTTCAAGGGCAACATCCTGTTCAGCAGTCATGACCACGAGTTCATACAAACCGTGGCAAACCGCATCATAGAGCTTACCCCGAAGGGAACTATCGACAAGCTCATGCAGTATGACGACTACATCTATGACGAAAAACTGAAGGAGCAACGAGCCAAAATGTATGAATAAATGACATGCTGCACAGCGTTGGCAAGATTTTTGCTAAGGCATTTATAAAAATAATTGCATCATGAAAAAAGAGGAAAAGGAAGAAATAAAAAAAGAAGAAGCCGTCAATGAGGCTTCGGAAAAAGAAACCGACAATACCGGCAACACTGCGACACCTGAAGGTAACGACTGTGAAAACAATGATGCCGACACACAGACGGAAAGCGGCAATGAAGGCGGAAATGCCGGTGAAAATACGGCAAAAGACCCATTGGCTGAAGCCAAAGATGAAATAGAACAGCTTAAAGACAAGTACCTGCGGTCGGTCGCCGAATTTGACAACTACCGTAAACGTACATTAAAGGAGAAAGCCGAGCTTATATTGAACGGCTCGGAAAAAGCCGTGCAGGCCATCCTCCCGGTAATTGACGACATGGAACGTGCCATAGCCAATGCCGAAAAAACCGAAGACGTTGACGTGTTGCGGGAAGGCATGAAGTTGATCTACCAGAAGACAAACAAGATAATGGAAAGTTTGGGAGTTAAAAAGATAGACACTGAAAATGCCGATTTTGACACAAACTTCCATGAAGCCGTAGCGATGGTTCCAGGCATGGGTGACGACAAGAAAGGCAAAGTACTCGATTGTGTGCAGGCCGGCTACACCCTTAACGACAAGGTGATAAGGCATGCAAAAGTTGCTGTAGGACAGTGACAAGGCGACAAGGAGAGAAAGCGAGAGGCAAGAATTATGGCAAAAAGAGATTATTACGAGGTACTTGGCGTTGGCAAAGACGCCTCTGAAGACGAAATAAAGAAGGCTTACAGGAAAATAGCCATCAAATACCATCCTGACAGAAATCCGGGCAACAAAGAGGCTGAAGAGAAATTTAAGGAAGCCGCTGAAGCGTATGACGTACTGCACGACCCTCAAAAGAGGAAACAATACGACCAGTTCGGATTTAACGGACCTGGCGGCGAGGGCGGATTTGGCGGCTTTAGCAGTGCCGGAGGTTTTAGCATGGATGACATATTCTCCATGTTCGGAGACATATTCGGCGGACGTGGAGGTTTCGGAGGTTTTGGCGGAAGCGGATTCAGCGGCGGCGGACAACGTCGTCCGGCACAGCATCGCGGCTCTGATTTGCGTCTGAAAGTAAGGCTTTCGCTACAGGAAATATCAACAGGCGTAACAAAAAAGTTCAAAGTAAAGAAAGACGTTACGTGCAATCATTGCCACGGAAGCGGAGCAGAAGGCAATAGCACGAAGGAAACATGTCCGACATGTCATGGCAGCGGTGTTGTTACACATACAACGCAAAGTCTGTTTGGCATGATGCAGACACAAAACGTATGCCCCACTTGTGGTGGTGAAGGAACCGTTATCAAGAACAAGTGCCGTGTGTGCGGAGGTAGCGGTGTTGTAAAAGGTGAAGAGGTTGTGGAAATAAACATTCCGGCCGGAGTATCGGAAGGCATGATCGTCAACGTTCCCGGCAAAGGTAATGCAGGAAGACACAACGGCGTGCCCGGCAATATTCAGGTTTATATCGAAGAAGAACCGGACGACACGTTCGTACGCGATGACAACGACATCATATACAACCTGCTGCTCGATTTCCCTACGGCCGCCCTTGGAGGTACGGTAGAAATACCAACAATTGACGGCGGACGTGTCAGAATAAAGATAGAGCCTGGCACCCAGCCCGGCAAGGCGTTAAGGCTAAGAGGTAAAGGACTGCCTGCTGTACAAGGATATGGCAGAGGTGTTGGCGATATGGTTGTCAACATTAGTGTATATGTGCCGAAGTCTCTAAGTTCGAATGAACGTACCGCACTTGAAGGAATGAGGGACAGTGCCAATTTCAAGGGAGACAACGCAACAAAGCAAACGATATTCCAAAAGTTCAGAAATTACTTCAACTAAAGGAAACAGTTGCAAGGATGACATACAGCGAAACGATAGAGTATTTGTACAACAGCGTCCCTATGTTCCAAAAAGTGGGCGCTGTTGCTTATAAAGAGGGGTTATACAATACAGTCAAGTTGGATGAGCATTTCGGGCATCCACACCTGTCATACAAGACAATCCACATAGCCGGAACCAATGGCAAAGGCTCTTGTTCACACACCATAGCCGCAATATTGCAGGCGCAGGGATATAAAGTCGGGCTTTATACGTCGCCGCATCTAAAGGACTTCCGCGAGCGCATACGGATTAATGGAGAATGTATAAGCGAAGAATACGTGGTTGACTTTGTGGAAAAGGAATGCAGTTTCTTCGAACCTTTAGACCCAAGTTTCTTTGAGTTGACTACAGCTTTGGCTTTCAAGTATTTTTCAGACTGTAAAGTTGACATAGCCATAATCGAAGTGGGATTGGGCGGACGGCTTGATTGTACCAACATAATCACTCCGTTGCTGTCAATAATAACCAATATCAGTTTTGACCATACACAATTTTTGGGCGACACGTTAGAAAAGATTGCATACGAAAAGGCCGGTATAATAAAAAGAGGTGTGCCGGTTGTTATCGGTGAAAGCGTTGACGAGACTCGTCCCGTATTCATTACAAAGGCCAAGGAAAACGGTTCGAAGATTGTTTTTGCTGAAGAAGATAACGACATTATTGACACAAAAATGTCTGCTCAAGGCGGAATATACTATGACACTAAAAGTTTCAGTCGAATATATGGCGAGTTGGGCGGAATATATCAAAAGAACAACACACGGACAATACTTTGTGCGATAAAACAACTTCAAAAAGTAGGTATCGACATAAGTAATGAAGCTGTCGCCAATGGATTTGCCAATGTTTGCGGATTTACCGGACTGCTTGGCAGATGGCAGAAAGTGAAAGAACACCCCACTGTGATATGCGATACGGGACACAATGTAGGGGGATGGGAATATTTAAGTCGGCAACTAAGAATGCAGCATTGCAAACAGATGAGGATTGTCTTCGGAATGGTTGACGACAAAGACCTTAATACTGTAATGGGACTTCTGCCAAAAGATGCGGTATATTATTTCACCAAAGCAAACAACAAACGTGCCATTGATGAACACGAAATAATGCGTTTGGGTGAAAGTCTGCACTTGAATGCCACCTGTTATAAAAATGTAAAGAGCGCGTATTTAAAAGCCGTTGAAGAGTCAGGTGATGACGATTTTATATTTATAGGAGGGAGCAGCTATATTGTTGCAGACTTTCTGAATTGTTGCATTTAATCGTTTTTAACAATAAACTGAAATATTTTCATGTGTTTCGTTCGTGTTTCTCAACTATTTTAAGTTACTTTGCAGATAAGTTTTCCACTAAAAAGTAATATTATGAACACAAATGAAACACATTGTCTGTGTGGTTTGAAACGTGAAGACTTTCAAACCACAATAAACGGTAAAAATACAGATTTATATATCCTTAAGAACAAATGGGGTAATGAAGTTGCCATAACAAATTATGGAGGGGCTATTGTCGCCATAATGGTTCCTGACAAAAACGGTAATTATGCCAACGTAATACAGGGACACGACAATATTCAAGACGTAATCAACAGTCCTGAACCGTATCTCTCGACACTCATTGGCCGCTACGGGAACAGGATATGTAAGGGTAAATTCCAGCTTAACGGAAAGGAATACCAACTCGCCATAAACAATGGCCCGAACTCCCTACATGGAGGTAAAGCTGGCTTTAATGCTAAAGTCTGGGATGCGTTGCGCATGAACGATGAAACATTAATCCTCAGTTACGTTTCATCTTATGGTGAAGAAGGCTATACAGGAGAAGTCAAGGTGACGGTTGCTTACATTTTCAATGACGATAATGAATTGATTATCGACTATATGGCAACAACAAACAAGAAAACCGTAATAAACCTTACAAGTCATGGATATTTCAGCCTTGCAGGCATAGCTAACCCCACTCCTACTGTTGACAACATCATTTGCGAAATCAACGCAGACTTTTATCTTCCAATAGACGAAACTTCCATACCTACCGGAGAAATAAGATTTGTCAAAGACACACCGTTCGATTTCCGTACTCCCAAAGCTGTAGGACAAGACATAAACGCCGACAACGAGCAGATACGTAATGGTGCTGGATATGACCACTGTTTCGTACTAAACAAAAAAGAGGAAGGAGAATTGAGTTTCGCCGCACGTGTAACAGAACCTGTTAGCGGACGTGTCATGGAAGTTTACACAACAGAACCCGGCATGCAGTTCTATACGGATAACTGGGCTGACGGTTACAAAGGGCAACACGGTGCTACATTCCCACGTCGCAGCGCTGTATGCTTCGAGGCACAACACTTCCCCGACTCTCCTAACCGTCCATACTTCCCCTCGGTAATCCTCAAACCGGGCGACCAGTACAAGCAGAAGACAATATACAAATTTAAAGTAGAAAAATAATACTAATCAATTAAATCAACAACAATCATGGACATAGAATTCGTAAGAAGCCGTTTCATTAAGCACTTTGACGGCAAGACAGGCAACATATATGCTGCGCCGGGTCGTATCAACCTCATCGGCGAACACACAGATTATAACGGTGGTTACGTATTTCCCGGCGCCATCGACAAAGGCATAATGTGCGAGATACGCCCTAACGGTACAAACACTGTCATGGCTTATGCTATTGACCTGAAAGACCGGGTAGAGTTCAAAGTTGACGACCCGAACGGTCCACGTGCAAGCTGGGCGCGTTATATCTACGGAATAATACAGGAAATGAAAAAACTCGGTGTTGACGTAAAAGGCTTCAACATTGCATTTGCCGGCGATGTACCACTCGGCGCAGGCATGTCTTCATCTGCTGCAATGGAAAGCTGCTTCGCTTACGCACTGAATGACTTGTTTGGTGACAACAAGGTTTCAAAGTGGGACATGGTGCTGGCTGGACAGGCGACTGAACACAATTATTGTGGAGTAAACTGCGGCATTATGGATCAGTTTGCAAGTGTCTTCGGACAAGCAGGTAAGCTGATGCGTCTTGATTGCCGTAGCCGTGAATTCGAATATTTCCCATTCGAACCGAAGGGTTACAAGCTTGTTCTTCTTGATTCCGTAGTAAAACACGAATTGGCTTCATCTGCATACAACGACAGACGCAAGAGCTGTGAGAACGTTGTTGCAGCGCTTAACGCCAAGTTCCCCGACAAACATTTTGACACCCTGCGCGATGCAGACTGGGATGAACTTGAGGCAGTTAAGGCTGACGTAAGCGCCGAAGACATGAAACGTGCGATATTCGTACTTGGCGAGAAAGACCGCGTACTCGCAGTGTGCGATGCTCTCAATGCAGGCGACTACGAAACCGTTGGCAAAAAGATGTACGAAACACATGACGGCTTGAGCAAAGACTACGAAGTATCTTGTGAAGAACTTGACTTCTTGGTAGACTTGGCTCGCAAGCACGGTGTCACCGGCAGCCGCATCATGGGTGGCGGCTTCGGCGGATGTACAATCAACCTTGTCAAGGATGAGCTTTACGACAAGTTCATTGCTGACGCAACGGCTGAATATAAAGAGAAGTTCGGTCGTCAGCCGAAAGTTTATGACGTAGTGATAAGCGACGGCGCACGCAAGATTTGCTAAATTACGGCACTATAAAATATTTTGTGTAAATGGAAATACGGGATTCAGAACGAGTTCCGT
>ERZ780076.55-NODE-55-length-63414-cov-6.401963_pt1 | contig 63414 bp, 45 predicted proteins | sample MGYA00511022_ERZ780076 | MGnify/ENA primary metagenome ERZ780076 (study PRJEB29588, sample SAMEA2148733) | human gut metagenome | biome: human gut; feature: human-associated habitat; material: faeces | place: Denmark | collected 2008/2010 ... | reverse complement strand
CCCCGACGCCCGCCGGCGATGCCAGCCGCAGCACGTGGAAGCGGCTGCTTGTCAACTCCGCAACGTCGTTTGCCATCAACGCGGCCTTCACCTATGGGCTGAAGTACACGGTCAAGTCGACCCGTCCCGACGGCACCGACAACCACTCGTTCCCTTCCGGCCACACCTCGTTCGCGTTCTTCGGCGCAGCCATTCTCGACAAGGAGTTCCGCCGGGTAAGCCCTTGGATTAGCGTGGCGGGCTACAGCGTGGCCGCCGTTACCGCCGTCGACCGCGTGCGGCGAAACCGTCACCACTGGGCCGACGTGCTTGCCGGAGCGGCCATCGGCGTGCTCTCGGTCGAGGCCGGCTACTGGCTTGGCGACAAGATGACCGGCTGGGGCGACAATGTCAGCCTCGCCCTCTGCCCTGTCGGGGTCAGCCTTGTGGTAGGCTTGTAGGCTTGCCGCAATCCCGTCCGCTGTTTTTATGTATTAAGAAGCTGTTGTCCCAGATGTGCGGAAACTGTAAACAGTAATTTTACACATTCTGCCTTCAAGCCGGTTTCCTCCTTTTTTTTCTCTTGTTCTACTGTTAAAAAACAAACTTGTTAACACTAATTAAATCTTTCGGGGGGGGTAATTTAAATATAATTACTATATTTGCGCACAACAACAAACGATAAACTAAAGTGTGCGGCCTTGCTATACCGGGCTGTCATGAAAACTAAAACGAAACAAACTTTTTGCCGTCACAGGCAATTCCATAATCAGGTATTTAAGAAACGCGGCGCTGTTTGCCGCCATACTAATCAAACTGAATATGAAGCCGGGATTTTATATGGTGCTCGTATGGGCTTTGATGGTTTGTACCACAGCCCGTTCGCAGGATGTCGCGGTGAAGACCAACCTCTTCTATGACGCTTTTGCCACAATTAACGTGGGGGCGGAGGTAGGCCTTGCACCGAAGTGGACGCTCGACGTATCGGGCAATGTCAACGCGTGGACGCTCTCTCACGGGCGCAAGTGGAAACACTGGATGGTGCAGCCCGAGGCGCGCTATTGGCTGTGCGACCGCTTTGCGGGTCATTTCTTCGCCGTGCATGCCCATGGAGGGCAGTACAACATCGGCGGCCTTAAAAACGATTTCAAGATGTTTGGCACCGACTTTTCGGGGCTGTCGGAGAGTCGTTATCAGGGCTGGTTCATAGGTGCGGGCGTGGGCTACGGCTACTCGTGGGTGCTCGGCCGCCACTGGAACCTTGAAGGCGAGATAGGCATAGGCTACGCTTACTCACGGTACGACCGCTTCAAGTGCGCCGGATGCGGCGAGAAAGTGGAGCGCGACGCCTCGCATCACTACTTCGGCCCCACCAAGGTGGCTGTTAATTTGGTTTACGTTTTCTGATAAGTCATTATGCAGATGAGAAGGTTTCTATATATATTAATAGGTGTCGCGGCTTTCGCCTCGTCTTCCGCCTATGGGCAGAAGGTGGCAGGCGGCGTGCCCGGCGTGTCTGTTGACAACCTTAGGATGTCGCGCAGCGGCGACATGGTGACAGTCAGCATGGACATTGATATGTCGCAGTTGGACGTGGAGAGCAACCGCGCCGTCATCCTTACGCCGTATGTCGCGGCGCAGGGCGACTCTGTCGAGCTGCCGTCGGTTGGCGTGTATGGCCGCGGCCGCTACTATCATTACCTGCGTGCAAACGGCGAAGGCATGATAACCGGCTCTTCCGAGACGGTCATAAGGGCCTCGAAGAAGCCCGACGTGCAGGCTTACCGCGCCACGGTTGAGTATGAGCCGTGGATGGAGGGAGCGTCGCTCTCGCTCCACAGGCAGGACTACGGATGCTGCGGCGACGTGCTCGCCGAAGACGGCATGCCCCTGCTGGCCGACTTCCGCAGCGTCTACAAGCCCGTTTTTTTTTGTGTGCAGCAAAAGGCGGAGCCTGTAAAGGCGCGCGCGCTTACCGGCTCGGCATACGTAAACTTCCCTGTCAACCGCACCGAGATACGCCCGTCTTACATGGACAACGTGCGTGAGCTTGGCAAAATCACCGGCACTATCGACAGCGTGAAGGCCGACGCCGACATTACCGTAAAGGCCCTCTCGATAAAAGGTTACGCCTCGCCCGAAGGTTCGTATGCAGGCAACGAGCGGCTGGCAAAGGGGCGCACGGAGGCTCTTAAGGACTATGTGTCGAAGCTGTACAAGTTTGACGACGGCTTCATCAAGACATCATACGAGCCCGAAAACTGGGAAGGCTTGCGCCGCTATGTCGAGCAGTCGAACCTCGACAGCCGCGAGGCCATACTCAAAATCATGGACTCTGGCCTGAAGCCGGATGCCAAGGAGTGGAAAATCAAGTCTACATACCCTGCTGACTACCGCTTCCTCCTTGATAATTGCTACCCCTCCCTGCGCCGGTCTGACTACCGCGTGGAGTACGAGATAAAGAATTACAGCGACCCCGAGGAAATCAAGCGCGTGATGGCGGAACGTCCGCAGAAACTCAGTCTCGCCGAGTTCTACATAGCGGCGCAGTCGATGCAGCCCGGCAGCCGTGGGTTCGACGACGCCTTTGAAACCGCCGTGCGCATGTATCCTGACGATGAGACGGCCAACCTCAACGCCGCGAACAGCGCGATGAAGCGCGGCGACATGGAGGGCGCAAGCCGCTATCTCGACAAGGCAGGGCAGTCGCCAGAGGCTGTTTACGCACGCGGTGTCTACGCAGGATTGCAGGGCGACTACGACAAGGCGCGCCGGCTGTTCTCCGAGGCGCAGGCCGCCGGACTGCCCCAAGCTGCCGACGAGATAAGGCGCATAGGCAATATGGCACAGTAGGAATTCATTAACTGACATATAAAACTTTTAAAACAAATCAATTATGAAAGCTAAGTATTTGGCATTATGTTTGTTGGCTTGTGCCGGGATGGTGTCTTGCTCCAACAACGACGACATCGCCGTAGACGACGGCAAGAAAGGTGACGGAAGCGTTGAGGCCGCTTATCTCGCTGTCAATATAAACAATGTGGGTGGCCCGGAGTCGCGTGCCAACGGATATGAAGACGGTTCCGATGCGGAAAACGCCATAACCTCGGTACGCTTTTACTTCTTCAACTCTGACGGTTCGGCCTGCACCGTAAGTGGCGGCAACAACTATAAGGATATCAGTTCGCCTCAAATGAATGAGGAAGGCACAAGCGACAACATCGAGGAAATATCCGATGCTATTCTTGTTCTCGACGGCATCACGGGCCAGGCGCCTACATCCATGGTGGCGGTTGTCAATCCCCCTGCTTCCTTGACGGGAAATCTTAGCCTGACGCAGTTGAAGAGCACTACTGCCGATTATCTTACAAGCGGCACCACAAGCGGCTCGTTCGTAATGTCAAGCTCCGTCTATGCCGACGGAACAGACGTGGTTTGCGAGACTCCTGTAGGCGCTTATCTTAGAAGTTCGCAGGAAGCGGCAGAGGCTGCGCCCGTTGACGTGTATGTAGAGCGTGTCCTCGCAAAGGTTACAGTGTCATTCTCTGGTGCGGAAAAGAGTGACAACCAATACCTTGTAGCAGGAACTGACGGTCAGGATGATGCCGTTTACGCCAAGGTTACAGGCTGGAACATCGTTGGAACAATCAACCAGTCGAACCTGATTAAGAACATAGATCCGAGCGGTTGGGCTACTTCTCTTAGCGGTTTCACATGGAACGACGCTGTAAATCACCGCTCTTATTGGGCAGTAACGCCTTCAGACGGCAGTATAACGGTTGACAATACGTTCAAGTACACCGACCTTACCAATGTAGCCGGAGCGTCTGTCTATACGCAGGAGCTTACTCCTATAGCCGCGGTTACAGACGTTGTGGCAAACAGCATCGCCAAAGTCGTTGTCGCAGTGGAGTTAGTCAATAAGGACGGGACAGCCGTTCCGCGTTACGAATACCTTGGAAGCTCTTATGCAAGTGCTGATGCCATCCTGGCGTTGGTTGCTCAAAACTTCTCAAATTATTATGTAGAAGTTTCTACCGACACATATTCTCCGCTGCGTGTTGAAGACCTTGAACTCGTGTCAGGTGCTTCTTTGGGCGAAACCGCGACATATAACGCATATCCGCAGGTTAAGGAGGGTGTTACGCTTTACACCAAGTCAGGTGAAGATTATAACCAGGTTTCGGACAATTCAGTTGTAAACACCGCATTGAAGGCATACAACGCACGTGTCTGGACGGACGGAAAATGCTACTATACAACGACAATCCAGCACCTTGGAACTGACGGATTGGCTAAATACGGAGTTGTGCGTAACCACGTTTACAAAGTAAACATCTCTGACATCGTAGGCATGGGAACACCTGTTTACGACCCGGATAACGACGAAATAACGCCTATTGTTCCTTCTGACGAGGAGTCTTACCTTGCCGCACAGATTAACGTGCTTGCATGGAAGGTTGTCGGCAGCGATGTAACTCTCGGACAATAACGCTCCGCTTGGCGTGGACATAAGGATTTGCAATCCGCAAGGAAGCATGTTCCGGGCGGCTTGCAAATCCTTCAGACCCGGCTTCCGGGCTTTAAATGAAGTAAGAACAAATAACTAATCACGAATAAATGAAATTGTCGGACTTTATACGAGTGAAGATGACGGCTGTGCTGCCGATGGTTGTGGCGGTGCTTGCTCTTTCGTCATGCGGCATGGTTTACGAGGACGAAGGCGACTGTAACACCTATTGTGACGTGCTCTTTGTCTATGACCGCAACATGGAGTTTGCCGACGCTTTCGCCTCGAAGGTGGAGGCGGTTGACCTCTATGTGTTCGATGCCGACGGAAAGTTCCTCCGGCAAGTGTCTGAACGCGGCGACGCACTCAAGGCCGACGGCTACCGCATGCCGCTGGACTTGCAGCCCGGACAGTACACTGTCTTGGCGTGGTGCGGCCTGAACGGAGAACTCGATTCGTATGATGTGCCGGAGCCTACGCCGGGTGTCACCACGCTTCAGGAGATGCAATGCCGCCTTGCCGACCGCCAGACAACCGGCGGCGAGACTGTAGTCGGCGAGATAGACAACCTCTTCCACGGCATGACGACGTTCACACTGCCCGACGAGGAGGGGCGGCACACGTACACGGTGGAGCTTACCAAGAACACTAACAACGTGCGTGTAGTGCTGCAACAGAATCCTAAAGACGATAGTGAACCGTTGAATTCCAACGATTTCGTCTTCACCATAACTGACGAAAACGGCCTTTTGGACTACGACAACAGCGTACTTGACGACGAGCTGCTGTCTTACCGGCCTTTCTACACGGCACAGGGAACGGCCAGTATTAATACAGATGAGGATGATGACGATGCAATCACTTCTGTAAGTACCGTTTTAGCGGAGTTTACAGTTAGCCGTCTGTTCAAGTGGGAAGACAAAAACAGAGGTGCCAGGCTTACAATAACAAAAGCGAAGCCTGAAGACGACGGTACGTATAAAACCGTATTGTCAATTCCTTTGGTTGATGTCGCCCTGTTAGTGAAAGGCTATGATAACCGCGACATGGACGACCAGGAATATCTTGACCGCCAAGACGAGTACAACCTGATATTTTTACTTGATGAAAATGGTATTTGGACATCGGCTCAAATCATTGTAAATTCATGGACGGTTGTATATAGCGAAACAGGACTTGGTTCAAACTAAGGCGGTGAAATGCCGTGACAGCGGTTTGTACACAGTTCTCCCAATACTCCCAGTTCTCTCAAAACAACTTTGAACAATGGCAAGATTACTTCAACATACACTGGCTGCCGCACTGCTTGCGGCGCTTGTCTGCGGCTGTTCTTCTGACGATGTGGCAGGCGGCGGAGCGTCTTCAGGCGACACGCAGGTCAGCTTCATCCTGAAGCTTAGCGACGCGTCGGGGCGTACAAGGGCGGCGTGGGATGAAGGTTATGACAGCCAGAGCGGCACGGAATATGAAGACCGCATCAGTCCCGACGACCTGAAAGTGGCCCTGTACAACGTCGCAGACAACACGTTTGCCGCCGATGTGGACATCTTGTCATATCACGAGACGGCCACAGAGGGCGAATACGAGTTCGTGGGTTCGGTTGAAGCAGCCGACGGCGGCTCGCTTTCCACCGGCTCATATAAGATTATGGTGTTCGCCAACTGCGGCGACATCGACCCGTCAGGCACAACTACGCAGTTAGACCAGTTGGCCTATCAGTACAGTGCCGACAATGTAAAGGCCGAAACACAGCTGATACCCATGTGGGGAGTTACCACCGACACGCTCACACTTGAAAAGGGAGCGCGTGACGATGCCGGAAAAATCGACCTGCTCCGCGCATTTGCAAAGGTGGAAATCGGCCTGCACAGCGACATCGCCGGGACTACCTCCATCAAATCGGCCACGCTCACCCGTTACAACACTAACGGCTACTGCCTGCCTGCAGGATATGCAAATGTAAACGAAACTACCGAATTAGACCAGGAGAACGGCACTTATCCGAGCTTCAACCCTAATCCAAACGTACAATCAACCGACCTCGCCTTCACTTATTCTGAAGACGGAAAGTCGGCATACCTTTATATTCCCGAATACGACAATTCAACCAATGAGGCCACAATATCGCTCACCCTTAGCGACCGCACGACAGGAACGCTCTATTTCAAGAGCTACAGTGGCGGCACAGCCCGTGGCGATGCTTACGACATTGTGCGCAATCATATCTACCGTTACACCGTCAACGTAGACCAAGGCGAGCTTGTTGTTGAGGCCGCGGTGATGCCGTGGCAGCTTGTAACCTCATCTATAGGATGGATGCCGCAGCCGGCTTCGACCACGGAAAATCCTTTTGCGGACGAAAGTTCTTATGAAGAATTTGTTGCAAATGGCAGCTATATACTTCTGCCGGCAATATCTTACGGCTCATCAAGAAGCACAACGCAGAAAGTATTAAGTTACCTTTACTTGGATGCCGACCAAGGTGACGAGGAGCCTCCGTTTTGCGTTATATATCGACCTCGATATGATGGTGACGCTCATAGGCAGCTGGAAAACGATACTGGTGGCGCTACTTGGTTTTTTGTCTTGACCGGTCCGGAGGGTGCAACGTGGCAGGCGCATATCACGAACACCGAAGACTTTGCTTTGTCTACGGGTAATGCGACGTATTTTAAAAATGCGGATGACTTTCCTGCGGACAACGTCAAGAAAGTGACACACGGCATTGCACGTGAGCAACCTTATGTAGTACAGGTTAATGCTGTCCATAATTACACAGGCATTGACACCAACGGGTCTGTTGATGGCGATTATTCATCAGCTTCAGATTCTGAATGGAAAGAACGTTTTGGCGATGACTACCTTACCGAATGGGGCAAAGACAAATGGTACGGGCATAAAGTTGTCGATACGGAATTTTATATAACAGTGAAGTTGAAAGACGGAACTGAATACGAGCTTACAATCAATCCTCCTTATGCAGACCTTGGGAGTGGCTCGCCAATCGTGAAAAATACCAATTATAAGGGCAACCGCCGCTATGCAGGCACTGATACCCGTATATGGATCAGGCAGTTGAGGGCTGTCTATGGTGGCGATTATGGGGATATGGCAAAGAATGTAGAGCCTACCGATCCAGATTTTGAGTGGTGGCGAGTTAATCCATATTGGAAATAATTTGGCTTATGTTTAAAAACGTTCTATATAAAGCATACCTCCTTGTAGGCGCATGTCTTACGTTTGCGGCATGTTCGCAGGAGGACGATTTGCAGGCCGTAGGCAGTGGCGGTGTCAGCATACAGGTGCGCATTGCGGACGCTGCGGCTACGCGTGCGACTGAAGACGGATGGAACGACGGTTGGAACGAGAACGCCGTTACGCGGCTTGACCTTTTCCAATTTGCCGCAAACGGCACGCTGAAATGCCACCTTTCACCGTCCGATTTGCCGTCTTTTACAGGCCAAAACGCCGCCTTTCAGACACTAACCGTTAACGGCCTGACTTACAATGACTTGGCAAACAACCCCACGGACGTGTTCTATCTCGTTGCAAACTGCCCGCAACTGAGCAGTGCAAGCATAAGCAGCTTCTCCGATTTGCAGGCCATGATGATAACTCCTGACCTTGACATGGATGCAAAGCAGACATCGTTCGTGATGGATGCGAGAACATCGCGCGACAGCACAGACCTTTATGTTGTCAATAAAGTTGACAAGAAAATCACCCTGCGGTTCGAGCTTTACCGCGCGGCGGCCAAAATCCGCATAGCCGTAAAAGATGAGAGCGGCAACGACATTTTGGATGAATGCAAGTACAAGCTGTACAATTTCGTGCAGGACGGCACGTCGGTTTTGGCCGAAAGCGAGGCTTACGGCGAAGGGGAGGGGCAAAGCCGCACTACGTCTGACAGCTTCCTTGATTTTACTTTGACTAACGGTAGCAAAGCAGTGTTCTACACTTACCCCAACGACTGGTTCGACGAGAGCCTGCTTACGAGTGACGGCGTGTTTGCAGACCCCGTGATTTACACCAAGGATAACCTGATAGACGAAACCAAGCGGACGTATATCATGCTGGAAGCGCCATACGGCGGCGACGGCACATATTATTATCAGATACCTGTAAACCTGTCAATCGCCGACTTTAACGACCAGGACGGCTTCACGGCTGACGAGATAAAGGCTCTGCGCAAGACGTATTACAGCGTCTGCCGCAACACCATCTATGACGTGACCGTGACCGTTGACCGCGCCGGAGGCTCTTTGACAGACCCTGTAACGCCGGAGTTCCATATCCGTGTGAACGACTGGGAGCAGGGCGGCGACTATAATATAGGCCAAGGAGAGTTCCAATAGTAGAGTGGTGCAGCCTCCCTCTGACTTCCCCGAGGGGAAGGATTGGGAGGTGAGAAAGCGAGAAGGTGAGACAAAGAAATGTTTGAATACATGAATATGAAAGTTGGACTGAAACATATATGCCTGCTGACGGCCGCCGTTGCGGCTTTCTGCGCCTTCACTAACGACGACGGTTTCACCGGCGGCGCGAGACAGGGCGGCGGCGCGGAGTTTGTAGTTTCGGGCATAGCCGCGCAGTCGAGGGTCAGCCATGACGGCTATATACGCTCCGACATGGAGGTTGGCGACGAGCTTGGAGCGTTCGTAATCGAGCGTACAAGCGAGGGCGACGAAACGACGTTGCCCACCTACGGCTTCATGCCCGGATATACGGAGAACGCCCGTTATCGTGTTGTCGAGGGCGGATATACCGGCCATGACGGCATAGCCTACAACTTTTCGTTGGAGCCGGAGGTGCCCATGGACACGTTCCCGGCCAACCAGCGTTACGTGTTCTACTATCCTTACAAGGCCGGAGTGGATATCCTTAACTTCAGCCACACCGTTATTGCCGACCAAAGCCGCGAGACGGCGTTCGAGAGTTCAGACCTTCTTAGGGCGCGTGTCAACGCCACCACCGACGAGAGCGTTGTGCCGACATCAATCATCGGCACTGACGAGGCTACGGGAAAGCAGATACTCGGCGTTACGATGGAGCACGTCATGGCCTCCATTGTGCTGAAAGTTGAAAGCTCGCTTGTGCCAGACAACGCTGACGACAGGCAGGCCACGCTGCTCGATATGTACCGCACGGTGTCGGGTATCGACCTTACCCGTGCGCTGACAAAGGAAGAGCAGGGCGACGCAGGCTATAAATTTACTACTGGAGAGAACGCCGACCGAAGCGATATAACGATGTGGAACGCAGGGCAGGAGGTTGACGACGGGACAAAGTATGAAATCTTCCGCGCCGTATTCCCGGCACAGACCGTTGCGGCGAATGCCGACTTCCTGTCGTTCGTATTCAACGGCGACAGTACTGCAAAGACATATAAGATGAACGTGAACGGCAGCAGTGAAATGGTGTTCGAGCCGGGACGTTATTACCTGTTTACGCTTACCGCGGACAGCGGACTGCGCTTCCGCGGCATAATTGACGACTTGAAAGACGGAGGAGACTATTTCTATGAATATTAAAAAGACATATTTGCCCGTGCTGCTCTGCGCCGTGTTGTTGGCTGTAGGGCTGTCGGCGTGCAGCAGCGACGACGACTCCGGCCTGCCGTCAAGCAGCGAAAAGGGGCTTCGCTTCTCTGTTCAGGGAGTGCAGACAAGGTTGGGTTACGATTTCGAGAGCACCACTTTCGATGACGGCGAGGCCGTAGGCTGCGTCATAGCGTCGGTAAGCGATGCCGGCGAAACATACCTTTGCAACACAAAATGGACATACCGCGCAAGCGACGGAATGCTTATTTTGCAGGCGGGCGGAGCAACAGGGCTTCCCGTAAGTACTGATGCTGATGACAATTCACTGCTGACCCTTAGCGACGGCACACAGACATTGAAGTTCTGTTTCTATTATCCGTATGTTGACAACGCCACGCTTGCAACTGCGTTGGACGGCCTTTTGTCATATACAGAAGTCGTTTATCCTAACTGCCTGACGGCAGACGACGCTTTGCCGACAGACTATTCCGGCTGGTCAAGCGCGCTTCTGACAGGCGAAGTGGCGGCAAGTTATACTGCGGCGGCAGGGGATTCTTACGCCAAATACGGATGGAATGAATATCCGTGCTTCGTAAACCATACGCAGGGAGACCCCTCGGCGGCAGGTCAATTGAACGACATCCGCCTGCAAAACAGCGACTTCCTTTGGGTGGCTTCGCCTGAAATAACGGCTTCAACGCAGCATACCGTCAACCTGACGTTCCAGAAAAAAACGGCGACAATACTCGTTTACTGCGAAAGCCAGCTTGCTGACATCTACTTTACACCCGGCGGAGAGCGGTCGCTTCTGCGCGGAAAGCAGATAAATCTGTCAACAGGCGAGCTGTCAGACTATACATATTCAGACGCCTACGACGCCTTGCCGCAGCAGAAAAGCATGTATTTCAACGACGGCGAGCACATCGTTCCCTGTTACAGGGGGCAGTCTGTGGCTGACGGACAGCAGTATTATTTCTATCGCATAGTGCTTCCTGCGCAGACAGGTTGCAGGCTCGCGATGCACATCTTGGGTGACTTTGACCGCGATGAAGCCACCAATGACGAATGGAAGGAAGTCAACTTGTCTGACGACGGCGGACTGACTGAGCTGAAAGAGGGCTACCTTTATTCGATAAGAATATCCAAAGACGGTAACACCAAGATAAGCATCAACGACTGGAACAACGGCGGACTGATTGACATTGAGGAAGTTACGGACTAAAGCTACATCAAGATGAAACTACATTCCATTTTCAAGATAACGGCGTTTGCAGCTGTTGCGCTGGCCATGTCGGCATGCAGCGACGAACTGGCGGTGCAGGACAGCGTGCCCGGCAGCGGCGACAGCTTCTGGTCGCAGTATGACTTTGTGATAAGCGACGGCATCGATACGCGTGTGGCATATACTGATTTGGAGCACGCCGAGTTTGAAGAAGGCGACGAGGTTGGCGTATATGTTGTTGACACTGACGGCAACTTGGTGAGCGATCAGCCTACAAACGCAAGCTATACGGTGCGCAACGTGACTAACCTTAACACCGGAGTACAGCGCCAGGTGCTGCAGCCAACCAATCCGGACGTGGCCGTTGACAAGAACTCCGGCTACCGTTATGTGCTGTATTATCCGCGCAATCCCAACATGACTCTTGACCGTCTTAAGAACTATACGCATGCCATTGAGCTGGAGCAGGGCAGCAAGGAGGCTTATGAGGCTTCCGACTTGTTGTGGTGCTACTATACTCCGCCGTCGTCAGACACGTATGAAGTGGCTTTCGATCACGTCATGGCGCAGCTTGTTATAGAGCTTGGCTCTGGTGAAGTTTTCCTTTCCGACGATACAACTACTCCTTCCGGGGTGTATTTTCTCAATATGCCGACGCGCGGTTTCAGCATCAATCTTGTGCAGGCTTGGAGCGACACGTTCAGCTACGGCACTGAAACCGTAACTCCGCCAACGGACGACGGCGAGGAAAATCCTGCCATCCATGCGTGGCAGTACGGCACGGCGATGAGCGGAAATCTGCAGTTCCGCGCCCTTGTCCCTGCCCACACGGTGGCAGCCGACGTGCCTGCCGTACGCATATATACCGCCAACGGTACTTACACCGATTATAAGTTAGGTGGCGAGGTGCAGCTAAAGGCAGGGTATAACTACACCCTTTCGTTAAATGGGGGGAGTGAAAATACACCCGTAATAAGCGACGACGACTCGTGGGTGCTTGACGTTCTCGACCCTGTGACGGGTGAGCCAGTGGGACTGTTGTGCCGCGAATACATCAGGTATCAGCCCCAAATGGCAGACAACGAGCTGACAACGCCAGACGAGCCTACGGGCACAGAGGTTGTACCTTTGGGCGGAGGAGACACCAAGAAAGCAGTAAACTCGCAGGCGTGGGTTTTTTACAACCTGCAGAGTGACGGCACGACGCCCGAGTTAGGGCGTGGAACTGTGCTGCGCTTTATCTACGATGTGCGTGTGAACAGCAACGACGTGCAGGATGCCGAGCATTTTTGGCCGCTGCCGAATACGCAGCCAAGCAACGAAGTGCATCAAGGTTTGTTCACTCCCGAGCATGGTTTCAAGTGGATACAGAGCAAGACTACCGCATCTGACGGCAATTATTACGGCGTAAGTTCAAGCGAGGTGGACGAGAGTTTGCTTGCCAACGACGAGAAAGAAACAAACTATTACATGCACGGCGGCACCATTGTATGGGATGCCGACAACGGAAAAATCAGCGATTTCATACCGCCAACAGAACAGACCGTGACCAACGATATGGCAAAGGCTTACGGCCATATCGCCATTGACCCTGAAACAGGCAGCGCATCGGTAAGCTATTCTGGTTTGGATGATGCTTCTTCACATTACGATATTGACGGAAACAAGGTGGGATTGATTGTCCCGCGCAACCTGATTGACACCCGTATCAACGCGGACGGTGTGCAGGAAACAGCCGTTTATCCGTTGGTCAAGATTGGCTTCAACCAGTTTTGGATTTCCAAACCTTTCCGCGCAACAACCCTTACAGACGGAACAAGCCTTACTTGCTACAACGCCAAGGGCGACCCTGACGGCGCGACGGTGGGCGACAGGAAGCCGGCAAAGGCGACATTCACCGGCGGCGACGATTTGGGAGGGGGATATATGTACCCGTTTGCGACAGATGTTACGACCCAAGACGGCACAACCACCAACTACGACCCATACAATGACGCTTCAGAAATGGCAGGTCCGCAAGGCACGGAGTGGGACGGAAGGACAAGCACATTCCGCCCGGCGCCAATCTACAACAAGGCAGCCGTGGAGGACAGCAGGTTCGTTCCGGCTGCGCGCAGCGGCGAGTATGAGTACATTATGCCTACGGCGGACGAGTTTGAGTCGATGATTGGCTATTTCGGCTACGGCTTCGCGGCCAAACTCTGCACAAGGGAGATAGCCCGATACACCGGTGTCAGTTCCGCGTATGGTAACGACAGGTACACGGCATTGATGCGCGGCGAGACCTATGACGGTGCAGCCGGCTTCTTTACAGCCAACATAAGCGGCTTCAATTTGCGTGCAATAGGATATTATCATCATCAAGCAACCGACGGCAATTCGCTGGGAAGGAGTGCCGCGCTAATACTCAAGTCGCAGTCAAGCGCCGCTCCGAACAGCGTGGCGTACATATCGTTCGAACCATACGACCCTTGGAAAACTGACCCGAATGTTGGTTTCTTCGTGAAAGAAGGATTTAATTATTACGGCAATTACTATACCAATTATTTCGCGCAAGTGCGCCTGATGATGCGCTTCAAGCATCCTACAAGCGGCTCGTCCTCCGTCCGCGCCGCCACGAGGGCAGGTGCAAAGGCCGGCAGAGGGCGCAATGTGACGCTGCAGCTTGTGCCGTAACATGATGCGTTCGGACATCGGATGAATTGTAAGGCAGCATTCATCCGATGTCCGTTTTTTTTTAGGCTTATCTCCAAAAGGGTTCATCCGCAAATGTGTTTGGATGGCATATAAATGTCAACCTCGTCCCCGAAGGGGGCAGACAGTGTTTACGGTTATGTGGTTATACGGTTGTGTGGTTGTGCGGCTTCAATGCTTACCGTAAAACCGTATAACCTCAAAACCGCACAATCCCAAATGCCGTTCGCCCTCTTCGAGGACGATATTGTCAGCCACATACATACTGCAAGTTCCGCTTCGCTGCACATGCGGTTACGCATGGTTTGACGTCTTCGACGCCCTGACACACTTTGTTGTCATCCAACAGATTTGCGGATGAACCCCAAAAGGCCGTGTTTTGCATTGCAAAAGGTCACCTTTTGCGTTGTAAAACACGGCCTTTTAACGTGCAAAAGACGGCCTTTTGCAACGTGTTGACTATTAGGGCGTTGCACGGTTGGTTGCGGATGAGTGAAAACGTTTGCGCGGATGAAAACCGAAAACGCTGCTTTTTTGCATCCGCCCGAACTGTTTTTATGCTTATCTTTGACCCGTATTAAAAGACTTGTTACCTATGAACATACTATTGAACATTGTTTATGGCACGAGTTTCGGAGAGGAACTTGTCCTTAATCTGATAACAGGAAAGGGAGAGGAAACGAGGCTGACTACGCCTTACCGTATGCGGACTGTTGACGGCAGGGAATGGACGTGCAACCTGAAGCTCGACCTTAAGAAAGGCACTCATATCGATTACTTCTATAGTGTGGTGCGCGGCGAGGACAATGTCGTAAGGCGCGAGTGGCTTGTAGAGCCTCACCGCCTCGAAATCAACGCTTTGCGCGGCGACAGCATAACCGTGTACGACCATTGGCTCGACATGCCCGATGACGCCTATCTGTACACGTCGGCCTTCACGGACTGCATCCGTCGCCGCAGGATGCGCCTTGTTCCGCTTAGCGACTATCCCGTAACGGTGCGCCTGAAGGTGCGCGCGCCGCAGCTGTCCGGCCGTCAGGTGCTCAAGCTTGTGGGCAACGACGAGTCGCTTGGGGCGTGGGACGTGCAGAAGGCCGTGCCCATGGTGGAGCACAACTATAACGAGTGGCTTGTAGACATAGACGCCACACGGCTCGCTTCCACGACGTTCTACTTCAAGTTCATCGCCGTAAATGTGACCGACAGCGCCGACATTGTTTGGGAAAGCCGCGCCGACCGCCGCGTGGAACTGCCCGTGTCGCTCAAAGACGGGGGCGTTGTGGTGTATGAACTGGACAAGGCATGCTTCCCGGTATATAATGTAAGGTGTGCCGGAACGCAAGTGCCCGTATTCTCGCTGCGCTCGAAGGCGAGCTTCGGCGTGGGCGACTTCGGCGACCTCAAGAAGATGATTGACTGGATGGCGATGACCCAGCAGCGCGTATTGCAGCTCCTGCCAATCAACGATACTACCACTACCCACACGTGGACGGACTCTTACCCATACAGCAGCATCAGCATATTCGCCCTGCATCCGCAGTATGCCGACCTTAACGCGCTGCCTCAACTTGCTGACGAGGCGCTTAGGAACAAGTTTGAAAGCCTGCGCCAGGAGCTTAACGCGCTGCCGAAGATTGACTACGAGCGCGTCAACGCCGCCAAGACAGAGTATCTGAAGGAGCTTTATAGGCAGGAAGGCAAGGCGGCTTTGGCGTCGTCGGCCTTCAAGGTTTTCTTCGAGGAAGCGGCCCACTGGCTTGTGCCTTACGCCCAGTACTGCACCCTGCGCGAGAAATACGGTACCGCCGACTTTGCTACATGGCCCGACCATAACAGTTTTGACGAGGCCGAGCGCAAGGCGTTGTCTAACCCACGCACGGCAGCATACAAGGCAGTGGCGTTCTATTATTACGTGCAGTTCATACTGAACAGCCAGATGGCCGACGCCCATGCTTATGCGCGCTCCAAGGGAGTGGTGCTCAAGGGCGACATACCCATCGGCGTAAACCGCCACGGGGCGGACGTATGGCAGGAGCCGCGGTACTTCAACCTGAACGGACAGGCAGGCGCTCCGCCCGACGATTTCTCGGTTAACGGCCAGAATTGGGGCTTACCCACATACAACTGGGACGAGATGTTGAAGGACGGCTGCCGCTGGTGGATACGCCGTTTCGCCAACATGGCAAAGTTCTTTGACGCTTACCGCATAGACCATGTGCTCGGCTTCTTCCGCATTTGGGAAATCCCCATCGACTCCGTGCACGGCCTTCTGGGCCAGTTCTCACCGGCTCTCGGCATGACGAGGGCTGAAATCGAAGCCTACGGTCTGCGTTTCCAGGAGGAGCTGTTTACCGAGCCTTTCATCACTGATTGGGTGCTCGAACGCATGTTCGGAGAGCGTGCCGCAATGGTGCGCGACACATATCTCGTGCCCACACACGACGGCCGTTACCGCATGAAGCCTGAATTTGACACCCAGCGCAAGGTCGAGGCCGCGTTCGCAGGCAAGACAGAGCAGGACGAACTCAACCTGCGCGACGGCCTGTACGCCCTCATCAGCGACGTGCTTTTCGTCCGCGACCACCGCGATTCGCACAAGTTTCACCCGAGGATATCCGTACAGTTCGACTTCATTTACGAGTCCCTGTACGACAGCGACAAGTATCTTTTCAATAAAATCTACAACGATTACTACTACCGCCGCAACAACCAGTTCTGGTATCGCGAGGCAATGAACAAGCTGCCGAAAATCGTTGAGGCCACACGTATGCTCGTTTGCGCCGAAGACTTAGGCATGGTGCCCGACTGTGTGTCGTGGGTTATGGACGAGCTTAAAATCCTAAGCCTCGAAATCCAGTCTATGCCCAAAGACCCGAACGTGCGCTTCGGTGTGCTCTCGCACAACCCATACCGCTCCGTCTGCACAATTTCCAGCCACGATACGCCAACCATGCGCCAGTGGTGGGACGAAGACCCGGCGCGCACGCAGGACTATTTCAATAATGTGTTGCAGAAATATGGTGCCGCGCCTCATCCCCTTCCGGGCTGGCTTGCGCGCGACATCGTATCGCGGCACCTGCTCTGTCCGTCGATGCTTTGCATCCTGGCACTGCAGGACTGGCTGGCAATCGATGAGAATGTGCGCCTTGCCGACGCCGACGCGGAGCGCATAAACGTGCCTTCGAACCCACGTCATTACTGGCGTTACAGGATGCACGTGAACATTGAAGACCTCATTGACAACCACGAATTCAGCCAGAACATCACCGACTTGATAAAGGAAAGCGGGAGGATGTGATTCTATTTGGTTGGAAGTTAAGGAGTAATGGAGTTAAGTAGTTAAGACAAATGCCTTGTTGTTTGACTTCATATCGGACTTTGACAGTGCGGTATTGTCTTAACTCCTTAACTCCATTACTTCTTAACTCCCTAAGAACAGACATTCATGAAACAAGATAAAAACCTTAAACTATGCGAAAAGTAAAAATGTTATTGGCCGCTCTGCTGATGCCATTGGCAGCTTTGGCGCAGACGGTGACATCGCCCGACGGCAATGTTGTGCTTAATTTCTCGCTTGACAACGGGCGTCCTACGTATCAATTGGATTACAAAGGCAAGGCTGTAGTGAAGCCGAGCCATCTCGGACTGGAGCTTGCCAAGGACAAGCACGCCAGCAAGGGATTGGAGGAAACCGACCTTATGGACGGTTTTACCATTGTGAAGACAGACACGTCGTCGTTCGACGAGACGTGGAAACCTGTATGGGGAGAGACCGCAACCATACGCAACAACTACAAGGAGATGGCCGTTACTCTCAACCAACCAGCCACAAAGCGCAACATCGTCATACGTTTCCGCGTGTACAACGACGGCATGGGCCTGCGCTACGAGTTCCCCCAGCAGAACGAACTCAACTATTTCATAATAAAAGAGGAGCACACCCAGTTCGCCATGGCTGGCGACCATAAGGCTTGGTGGATACCCGGCGACTACGACACGCAGGAGTATGACTACAACGAGTCGCGGCTTTCCGAAATACGCGGACTGATGAAGGGGGCTATAACTCCAAACTCGTCGCAGACCACGTTCTCGCCTACCGGCGTGCAGACGTCGCTCCAGATGAAGACCGACGACGGCCTTTACATCAACCTGCACGAGGCGGCGTGCGTCAATTACGCCACGATGCACCTCAACCTCGACGACAAGACGATGACCTTCGAGTCATGGCTTACGCCCGACGCTACCGGCATGAAGGGCTACATACAGACACCGTTCAACACGCCGTGGCGCACCGTCATCGTTAGTGACGACGCACGCGACATGCTCGCATCCAACCTTATCCTCAACCTGAACGAGCCGTGCGCCCTCGACGACGTTAGCTGGATTCACCCCGTGAAGTATTGCGGCGTATGGTGGGACATGATTGTAGGCCGTGCCTCATGGAGCTACACCAACGAATATCCGTCTGTACGCTTGGGCGTGACCGACTACAAGAACAGCAAGCCTAACGGCACACACGGGGCGAACAACGAGAATGTGAAGAAGTATATCGACTTCGCCGCGGCCAACGGTCTCGACCAGGTGCTCGTAGAGGGATGGAACGAAGGCTGGGAAGACTGGGCCGGACACTCGAAGTTCGACGTGTTCGACTTCGTAACCCCGTACCCCGACTTCGACATAAAGATGCTCAACGAGTATGCGCACTCAAAGGGGGTGAAGCTCATCATGCACCACGAGACTTCGGCGTCGGTGATGAACTATGAGCGTTGGATGGAAAAGGCGTACACGCTGATGAACAAATACGGCTACGACGCGGTCAAGAGCGGATACGTAGGCGACATGATTCCGCGCGGCGAGCACCATTACAGCCAGACCATGAACAACCACTACCTGCACGCCGTGAAGGAAGCAGCCAAGCACCACATCATGGTCAACGCACACGAAGCGGTGCGCCCGACGGGTCTCTGCCGCACATATCCCAACCTCATAGGCAACGAGAGTGCGCGCGGCACGGAGTACGAGGCGTTCGGCGGAAGCAAGCCGTTCCACACCGTAGTGCTGCCCTTCACGCGCCTGCAAGGCGGCCCGATGGACTACACCCCGGGCATTCTTGAGACGCAACTCTACACGTGGAGCAATAACAAGTCATACGTGCGCACCACGCTCGTAGGCCAGCTGGCACTCTACTGCACCATGTACAGCCCGTTGCAGATGGCCGCCGACCTGCCCGAGAACTACGAGAAGTATTACGACGCGTTCCAGTTCATCAAGGATGTGGCCGTAGACTGGGACGACTCCAAGTATCTTGAGGCCGAGCCGGGCGACTATATCACCGTGGCGCGCAAGGCCAAGGGCACTGACAACTGGTTCATAGGCGGCAAGTGTGACGAGAACGGGCACAAGTCTGTCGTCAAGCTCGACTTCCTCGACAAGGGCAAGAAGTACGAGTGCACAATCTACGCCGACGCGAAGGACGCACACTACGAGAAGAACCCCAAGGCGTACACCATAACCAAGAAGACCGTCAAGAAGGGTGACACCCTGAAGCTGACTGAGGCTCCCGGCGGCGGTTTCGCAGTGTCGCTTATTGCGAAGTGACGGCGGTTTTGCTGCATGTTTAAATAAAAATTCAGTTCATACCGTATGAAAATATTGCCATATCAAACTGTAAAAGACAAAATAATCCATGTCCGTGAGCAAGATGTGATGCTTGATTACATCGTTGCAGAGTTGTATGGCGTGGAAACAAGGGAAATCAACCAAGCGGTAAAGAACAACCCGAAGAAGTTTCCCAAAGGCTATGTCTTTGAGCTTGACAGATAGGAAGTTACAGATTTGCGGTCAAAAAATTTGATTGCAACAAGCTCGAAAAGCCGTGTCAATCCTAAGGCTTTTACAGAGAAAGGTCTCTATATGTTGGCGACAATCTTGAAAGGCGATAGAGCTACGGAAACGACAATAGCCATTATTGAGGCTTATGCAAAACTCCGTGAACTGTCGCGCACTATCGGTGAACTTTCGGCAAACCCTGACAAGTTCGCCCAAAAGTCGCTGATGCAGAAGAGCGGGGAAATAATGGCCGACCTGTTTGGCGACGACATGCAGACCAATGAGACTGAAACGGAAATTGAACTTAACTTTGCCGTGTTGAAATTGAAGCATACAATAAAGCGGAAACGCGACGAGTGAATTTTATGATTACGATTAGTGACTTTTTAAAAGACGGTCTTTCGCCTTGCAAAAGGCCGTCTTTCACCCTCTAAAAGGCCACCTTTTACAATGCAAAAGACGGCCTTTTGCAAGGCTTTGGAAATCAAGACGTTACGAAACAGATAAATGAAGACAAACATGAAGATGACAAACCTGTTGCTCGCAGGCGTCCTGTCGTTGGCTACGGCACAGGAAGCCGTAGGGCAGAATTACATGAAAGAAGTGGAATATTCGCCTGAAAAGACAACCTTCCAGCTGTTCGCCCCCAAGGATGCGAAGGCTGTAACGCTGCGCATTTATGCGGAGGGGCAGGGCGGCAAGCCGTTGAATACGGTTGAGATGAAGTACGACGGACTTCTCAACTATACCGCGACGGTGAGCGGCGACCTGAAAGGCAAGTTCTATACGTTCGACATCGGGCGCGGCGAATGCCCCGGAGTGTTCGCCAAGGCCGTGGGAGTGAACGGCAGGCGTGGTGCCATCGTCGATCTCGACGAGACCGACCCCGAGGGCTGGAGCACCGACCGTATAACCGAAAAGGTGAAGATGACCGACCTCGTTATCTACGAGATGCACCACCGCGACTTCTCTATCGACCCGTCGTCGGGTCTGAAATACAAGGGAAAGTTCCTCGCCCTGACCGAGCAGAAGGCCATAGACCACCTGAAACGGCTCGGCGTAAACGCTGTGCACATACTGCCTTCGTTCGACTATGCGTCGGTTGACGAGACGCGGTTGGACACGCCGCAGTACAACTGGGGCTACGACCCGTTGAACTACAACGTGCCCGAAGGTTCGTATTCAACCAATCCTTATGAGCCGACGGTTCGCATAAAAGAGTTCAAACAGATGGTGCAGGCGTTGCACAAGGCCGGCATCCGCGTGATACTCGACGTGGTTTACAACCACACTTTCGACCTTGCGGGCAGCAATTTCCAGCTGACTTACCCCGACGTTTTCTACCGCAAGAAAGCCGACGGCACATGGTCTGACGGCTCGGGATGCGGCAACGAGACCGCCAGCGACCGCGAGCCGATGCGCCGGTTCATGCTTGAGTCGATGCGTTACTGGGTTGACGAGTACCACATCGACGGCTTCCGTGTAGACCTGATGGGCGTGCACGACATCGAGACTATGAACCAGATACGCGCCATGTTCGACCGCGAGTTCCCTGCAACGTTCATCTATGGCGAGGGTTGGAGCGCCGGAGCGTGCGCTTATCCCACAGAGAAGCTCGCCATGAAGGCCAACATGCAGCAGATGCCCGGCATCGCGGCGTTCGGCGACGAGATGCGCGACGCGCTGCGCGGGCCGTTCAACGACGACCACAAGGGCGCGTTCATAGCCGGCATTCCGGGCAACGAGGAGAGCATAAAGTTCGGCATCGTGGGCGCGATAGCCCATCCGCAGGTTGACAATTCTAAGGTGAATTACAGCAAGGAAGCGTGGGCTTTGCAGCCTGCACAGGCCATATCATACGTCAGTTGCCATGACGACATGTGTCTGGTTGACCGCCTCCGCGCCAGCGTTCCCGGCATAACGCAGGACGAGCTCATACGTCTCGACCTGCTGGCGCAGACCGCCGTGTTCACATCTCAGGGCGTACCGTTCATTCAGGCAGGCGAAGAAGCCCTGCGTGACAAGAAGGGCGTGCACAACAGTTTCAACTCCCCGGACAGCATCAACCGCATAGACTGGACCAATCTGGAGAAATATCCGCAGGTGTTCAGCTATTACAGCAACCTCATCTCCATGCGCAAGAACCACCCGGCGTTCCGCCTCGGCGATGCCGGATGCGTGCGCAAGCACCTTGAGTTCCTGCCGACGGCAGACTGTCTCGTGGCTTTCCGCCTGAAAGGAAATGCCGGAGGCGACAGTTGGAAGAACATTGTCGTGATACTGAACTCGGCCAAGCAGGCGCGCAACGTTGACATTCCCGAGGGCAACTACACCGTAGTGTGCCGCGATGGGGTTATCAACGAGGCCGGACTCGGCACCGTAACAGGCTCAAAGGTCAGTGTTCCGGCGCAGTCGGCTGTGATTTTACATGAATGAATTAAGAATTAAAAGAAGTCAGAGAAGTTATAGAAGTTAAAGCCAAATGCTTTGCTTTTTGCAACAAATGATGACGTGTAAACGGACAAGCCGTGTCAAAATTACAAGGCATTTGGCTTTAACTTCTATAACTACTCTACCTTCTATAACTTCTAAAAATATCCACCAATGAAAAAAACAATCTTATCTTTAGCATTATTGTTAGGCTTTATGGCAACCAATGCGGCGGTCAAAGTTGACCGCATTGACCCCACCAACTGGTTCGTAGGCATGAAGAACCCGTCTCTCCAGCTGATGGTTTACGGCGAAGGGATAGCCTCCGCCGACGTCACTACCGACTATGCAGGCGTAAAAGTGGACAGTATCGTGCGCCTTGACAGCCCCAACTATCTGCTTGTTTACCTCAACCTCGACGGTGCGCAGCCCGGAGAGATGACCCTGAACTTCAAGAACGGCAAGCAGACGAAGAAGGTTAAGTATGAGCTGAAGGCACGTGAGAAGCGCGGAGAGGAACGCATCGGCTTCACCAACGCCGACGTTCTGTACATGCTTATGCCTGACCGCTTCGCCGACGGAGACCCTTCGAACAACGACATCAAGGGACTTAACACCTACAAGACTGACCGTTCGCAGCCCAGCCTGCGCCATGGCGGCGACCTGGAGGGCATCCGCAAGCATCTCGATTACTTCAAGGAGCTTGGCGTTACGGCGCTCTGGTTCACCCCGGTGCTTGAAAACAACTCGCCCGACGGCAACGGCTCGAGCACATATCACGGCTATGCGACCACCGACTATTACCGTGTTGACCCGCGTTTCGGCACCAACGAGGAGTACAAACGCCTTTGCGACGAGGCCCACTCGAAAGGACTGAAGGTGGTGATGGACATGATTTTCAATCACTGCGGCTTCGAACACCCGTGGGTTGCCGACATGCCGTCGCGCGACTGGCTCAATACGCCGGAATGGCTTGACGCCCGTAAGGACAAGACAAAGCCTGAAGTGAACGACAAGTACCTGCAAACCTCATACAAGCTGACGCCCATCGTTGACCCGTATGCAAGCAAGGTGGACTTCAAGGAGACCGTAGAGGGATGGTTTGTGCCCACGATGCCCGACCTGAACCAGAAGAACCCGCACGTGATGACTTACCTCATACAGAACAGCGAGTGGTGGATTGAGACCGTAGGCATCGACGGAATACGCATGGACACTTATCCTTATGCCGACGCCGAGGGCATGGCTGTATGGATGAAGACGCTCGGCGAGGAGTATCCCAACTTCAATGTGGTGGGCGAAACGTGGGTTACCGAGCCTGCATACACCGCCGCATGGCAGAAGGACTCTAAAATATCGAACAGCAACAGCTATCTCGGCACGGTGATGGACTTCAGCTTCTACGACAAAATCAACCAGGCGAAGCGCGAGGATACCGACGGTTTCACCACCGGAATGAACCGCATTTACAACAACTTTGTGTACGACTACCTCTATCCCAACCCGTCGAGCGTGATGGCGTTCATCGAGAACCACGACACCGACCGTTTCCTCGGAAACGGCAAGGACTCAACGGCGTTGAAGCAGGCGCTGGCGATACTGCTCACCGTAAACCGCATTCCGCAGCTGTATTACGGCACGGAGGTGCTGATGAACGGCACTAAGGAAGTTACCGACGGCAACGTGCGCAAGGACTTCCCCGGCGGTTTTGCCGGCGATACCCACAACGCTTTCACAGCCGAAGGCCGCACACGGGCGGAGAATGCGATGTTCACCTGGTTGAGCAAACTGCTCCACTGGCGTCAGGGAAACGACGTGATTGTAAAGGGAAAGCAGACCCAGTTCATCCCATACAACGGCGTTTACGTAATCGCGCGGCAGTATAACGGCAAGACGGTGATGACCGTTGTCAACGGCACTCGCAAGCAGTCGGCGCTCGCCGTGAAGCGTTATGCCGAGGTAATCGGTGCGAATACCCGCCGCAACAGACGTGCTTACGGGCAAGACAGTGTCGCTTACTGACGACGTACAGCTTGCTCCGCGCGATGTGATGGTGCTGGAATTTTAGTCTTTTTAGAAGTAGTTATAGTAGTTAAAGGAGTTATCGCTCGCTGCGCTCGCTAAGGAGTTAAAGTCATAACCTTTGTCAGTTGACAAGTAACGAGGTACAAGCAGACAAGGCATTTGACTTTAACTCCTTAGCGAGCGCAGCGAGCGATAACTCCTTTAACTTCTTTAACTCCTAAAAATAGCTCCTTTAACTCCTAAAAAAATCACTTTTTCTTGAGCACGAGTCCGTCGTTGACGTAACAGTCGCCAAACTCTTCGTTGCCGGTCAGCGTGACATCGCTTACCGTCAGCGTGTTTTTTGCAGGGTCAACGGTCAGCATGGCGGGGGAAATATTTCCACAAAGGTTATTCCGGCCTTGTTGCCGTTGGGTTTGCAGGCCGTGATTGAGCAGTCGTCAACCCTGTCACCGAAGCCGACGTGTATCATCCCGTAGCACTTTATGTCGTTGTAGTCGGCGTCAGTTCCGTTGATTGTCATGCCGTACAAGTCGAGTTCGGCCTTCGCCTCGAAGCCGTTGCCTGTCGCAGTCCACACTCCCTTGAACGGTTTTGCCCCGGCTGTGGCGGCCTGCTGCCGTGCAGGAATGGGCACGTTGCGCAGTTCTATGTAGCGGTCTACGTAGCCGTTCGCCCCCTCGTGCGTCCTTGTGCGCAGCTGGAGCAGGCTCATCGTGGTGCCGTTTTCGGGCAGGTCGAACAGCGCGTAGATGCACTTTACGGGCACTCCGGGTTCAAAGTCGAAGTCGCCGTTGCCCACAGTCGTCAGGTTTTTGCCCACGAAACTGCGGCTGGCATACTCGTTTCCGTCGCTGTCAAACGTCTTCATCTTGTTGAAATCATACACGCGCACGGTCTCGTCGCCTGTATTCGTGACGGTTATCTCAACGCCGCAGAAGTCCTTTTGCCACGTCACGCCCTTGTAATCGACCTCGAAGCCCGGCAATTTGTTAACTATTTTCACGTTGCCCACGGTCTTGGTCTGCCCTGACGACTTCTTTGATGATGACGGAGTGTCAAGCACTTTGTTTACGGCTTTGCCTAATTTCTTGAAGAACTGCGCCTCAGCCTTTATCGGCGCGAGGGCGAAGACGGCCAGCATTGTCATGGCCGCGATGCTCATTCTGTTCATAACAGGTGTGTTTTTGGTTTATATTTATTAATAATGTTAACGAATGTTGCAAAGATAATGTGAATTGTCTGATAATTATTTGCCCTCCATTATTTTAACATTTCTTTAACATGCTCGTGCCTTTTGCATATATCAGACGCCGCATTGTCTGCGGCATCTGGATTTTGTCGGCAGAATAGGACGGATGAGTCTGATAAGGCTCATGAAGCCAATCGGGCGTGATTTTAATTGAGAACGGAGAATTGGGAATGGATAATTATGATTACCCTTGCGGTTGTTTTTTATCAAAGGTAATCATAATTATCCATTCCCAATTCTCCGTTCTCAATTCAATATACGGCAAATTGCACTGCAAAAGGCCGTCTTTTGCACGCTGAAAGGCCACCTTTTACAACGCAAAAGATGGCCTTTTGTAACGCGTTGAGTGTCAGGCTGTTGCGAGGCAGGCCGCAAATGGGTGTTTTTTCATGCGCTTCAGGCCGTTTTTTTTGCCGGAATTTGTTATTTTTGCAGTCGGAGGTGTATGGGTGAAAACGCCCTTCCCGTGCGCCTGCCTGCCATGTTTTCAAGGGCTGCTCATTATTTATTGTGTTTTTATGAAACGACAAACCACCCTTATGTTGTTAGCATTGATGTTTGTGTCGTGCCTTTCGGCCATGGCGCAGGCAAACCGTCCGTTCTGCGGAGCGTGGACCGACGAGTCGCCCGACGGTTACTATCACCTCGTGATGGACCTCTACGGCAAAAACCTCAAGCAGCCCGACGGCACGGGAGCGTGCTACGGATATTTGCAGATGGAGAACGACTTTGTGGCCGACTACTGGATAATCACGGGCGTGGAGAGCATGTCTGGCAACGCCTGCAAGGTGAAGTATTACAGCCTTCGGTACGGTATGCCCGGAGAGATTGAGACGGCCGACGTGGTTTACGACCCTTCCAGCCGTTCTGTCAGCTTCGGCGAGGGCTACAAGTTTACCGCCGCCCAAGCCTGCAAGCATGTCAAGATATTGAAGAGCAACGTCAATGTACGCACCGCTCCGGTAAGCGGTGCGCCAATAGTGAAGGCGCAGCAGGGCAAGACTTTCGCGCTCGACGGCATCGTGGACGGCTGGTACAAGGTGAGGCTTGACGACGGGCGCACCGGCTATGTGGCATGTCAGATGGCCGAGGCGGTGAGGTGATGCGCCCCCGAAAACGTCCCGGTAAAGGCGTATGCCTGCGTTAAAAGGCGGCAAACAGTTGCACATGTCGCTTTTTTCCGTTATCTTCGCAGGTTGAAGGTATGAGAAATCTTATGCTTGCAATATGCCTCGCGGCGGCCGTGCTGCTGTCGGCGTGTTCGGAAAGAAGCGCGACGGAGCGCACGAGGGCGGTGTATTACTGGAGCACCGTGCTCGACGTTGACACCGTGAAGCAGGTTTTCCTGAAGGAGCACGGCGTGCGGAGGATGTACGTCAGGTACTTTGACGTAGTGCAGGACGACGGCGGACGGCCTGTGCCCAACGCCACGCTGCGGTTCAAGACCGCCGTGCCCGAGGGGCTGGAGGTAGTGCCAACGGTGTATATCGTCAACGAGTGCATGGCCGGAGACACTGCGGGGCTGGCCCGGAAGGTGCTGCGGCGCGTGGTGCGGATGAGCGAGACTAACGGCGTAAAGGGCGTAAGCGATGTGCAGATAGACTGCGACTGGACGCGCCGCACGCGCTCGCGGTACTTCGGTTTCCTGCGCACGCTTGTCGCTTTGGCCGGGAGTGAAGGCATCGATGTGTCCGTAACAATACGCCTGCATCAGCTTTCGGAGTCGCCGCCGCCCGTGAAGCGCGGCGTGCTCATGATGTATAACACCGGCGACTTTACCGACTTTGCGTGCCAAAAGCCAATCCTCGACATGGCCGACGCTGCCCCGTACCTGCGCCGGTTGGCCGGTTACAGGCTGCCGCTGGCCTCGGCTTACCCCATATATTCTTGGCGCATACTCTTCCGCGGCGGCAAGTACGTTGGCATAATGCACCGCGACGATGACCTGCCCGTGCTCCCTGGCGACACCATCGTTGAGCGCACGCCTTCCATTGAAGACATACTTGAGGCTGCACGAGCCGTAGCCGCAAGGCGCAAGGACGCCGTGCAGGAGGTGATTTTGTTTGATTTGAGCAACCGGAACATAACCCGATATAACCCTGAAGACTATGAGAAAATTTATAATTACAACGATAATTAGCCTCGTTCCGCTGGCCGACGCGCTGGCGTGCGCCCCTGAACGGCCTACACACAACGCCTACATGTTCAGCGTCTTCCGCCGCGAGCGGATGCGTTCGCCATTCGCCGAAGACATGAACAACTGGTGGAAGGCTTACGCCGACGACCTTACAAGCCGGGAAACGGAGTATTACAGGTGGTATGCTGACACCATCCGCGCCATCGCCGGGCGCAAGGGCGACAAGGACATGCTGGAATACATGCGCTGGCTTGACGTTTACCTGAAGATGAGCGACTACGTGACGAGCGACTCGTGGAACTATCCCACGCGCGAAGAACTGGCCTCGCGCGACAGCACCCTGCGCGCCATGCTCGACGCCGCGCAGGCTTACAAGGGGCGGCGGATGCGCGAACAGTTTGCGTTGCTCGCCATGCGCGCCAACATGTTGCTTGGCCGCGACAAGGCCAACATGCTCTACTGGACGGCCATGGCCTCTAAGCTGCCGCGCGGAGTGTGGCGCGACGTGTGCCGCAACATCTACGCGCGCGCCCTGCTTAACAGCGGACTGCGCCGCGCCGCGTGCGAAATCTATGCCGAGCAGGGCGACATGCGCAGCATCAGCTGGTGTATGCGCGGCTACCGCAACCTTGCAGGCATAAAGAAAGTGTACGCTGAAGACCCCGACGCTTACACCTTATTATATCTTGTGCAGGACTTTGTGAACGGACTTCAAGAGACGTTTGACTCATACATCCAAGGCCAGCCCGACCTTGACTGGGTAAAAGACAAGGGTGCGCAGCCTGTGCTGACCGCCGACGCGAAGGCGTTTGTCAGCTTCGTTGACGATGTACTGAAAGAGAAAAAGACATCCTCGCCATGCCTGTGGCAGAGTGCGGCGGCCATGGTTGAGTATCTCCTTGGCGATTACAACGAGGCTTCGCGCCGCGCAAACGCCGCCGTAGGCATGAAGGGCAACCGCCGCATGAAGGACAACGCGCGGTGCATCCGCCTGCTGGCGCAGGCCACCGTAGCCCCCCTCGGCGGTGAAACGTCGGAATGGATGACCGACGAGTTCCGCTGGCTGGACAGGAAAATCAGGGAAGAACGCGGCAATTCGCAGGACTACGAGAACCATTACACCGACGTGAAGGAGCGCGTAGCCTACCGCGTTCTTGCACAGCGATACCATGCCGCAGGGCTGCACAATGTGGAGAACGCCATATACGGCATGATGGAAGAAAACAAGTTCGAGTATCTTTCGCAGCTGTACGATAAAGACATGCACATGAGTTGGCCCGACGGTTACGTCTCAAACCTTAACTATTCGGTATGGAACGAGTATTTTGAGATGCTTTCCGAGACGCCTGCCGACAGCCTCGCGGCGTATTACTCTTACCTTACCTCGGCAAAGACCGACGTGTTCGAGCACTACGTGGCGCAACAGGTGTACATGGATAAGGACTATTACAACGACCTTATCGGCACCCGTTACATCGCCGAAGGCCGCTTTGCCGACGCGCTGACGTGGCTTGAGCGCGTGCCGGTGGAGTATCTTGAGAAGCAGAATATCAGCTGGTACATGGCGAACAGGGCTTACACCGTGCCCCGTTGGTTCACTCGCCAGCTGCCGAACGAACCCGGCACCGACGGCCCTTATCTGGCTTCGCCCAAGGAAAATCTGAAAGTAAGGTACTGCAAGGACATGCTCCAGCTACAAAGCGAGTACAACCTCGCGCCCGAAGGGGAGCAAAGGGAAGCCAAGGCGTATGAGCTTGCCACGAGGTATTACCAGGCTTCATGGTACGGCGACTGCTGGTTCTTGACGCATTACGGCAAGAGCGTGCTCGACAGCGCACGCGCCGGTGAGCTTGACTTCGCTAAAAAGGCACGGCAGCTGCTGGCCGAATGCAAGGCTTCGAGCAACCTTAAAATACAGTATGAAGCCCTTTACGCCTTGGCATATACGGACACAGACCTATGGTGTACTACGGAGTTCGACGATGATTACAACCCCGTCACCGTGCCGCTACCGGCCTCGTCGCAATACAAAGCCCTCGAAGCGTTGAGCAAATTCATAAAGGAGCACCCCGAAGAGGCGGACGAACACGCCACGAAGTGCGATGTGCTGAAGGAGTTTGAAAGAAGAAGTTAAAGAAGTTATAGAAGTTAAAGCCAAATGCCTTGCCGGATACGTACATGTTGTTTGCAAATATATTTTTTAGCAAGCAAGCATCCGGCAAGGCATTTGTCTTTAACTTCTATAACTCCTCTAACTTCTTTAATTTCTCTAAATTACATATACCCCAACCACCTAAGAATGTCGTTCATGTTGGCAACGACCATGAGGAGGATGAGTATTCCGAAGCCGACGTATTCCGCCTTGACGAGAAAGTTCTCGCTCGGCTTGCGGCGTGTAATCATCTCGTAGAGCAGAAAGAGTACGTGGCCGCCGTCCAAAGCCGGGATGGGCAGTATGTTCATGAACGCCAGGATGATGCTAAGGAACGCCGTCATGCGCCAGAACATCATCCAGTCCCAAGTCGGGGGGAACAGGCTTCCTATTGCGCCGAAGCCTCCGAGCGACTTCGCTCCGTCGGCCGTGAACACGTATTTCATGTCGTCAACGTAGCCGCGCAGCACGTCAACGCCGTACACCGCGCCGGCAGGAAAACTTTCGAAGAAGCCGTATTCAAGTTTTACGGGCTTGTAATAAGTACCGAGATACGTGCGGCCTACGCCGAGGGTGAGGTCGGGATTGAGTACCACTTGCGCCGTGTCGCGCTTTGAAAGGTCGTCCTTGTGGGCGAAAACGATGGTCGTAGTGCGGGCTTTCAGACTGTCGGCAGGCGTTACGGCGGTAGCCAGCACGTCGCTCATGCGGCCAATCTGGTCGTCAAACTCGTTCCATGAGTCTATGCTCTTGCCGTTGATGGCAAGCAGCTTGTCGCCTTTCCGCATTCCGGCTTTTGCCGCCGGAGTGCCGGCAAGGACGCTGTCCACATCGGCAGGAATGAACGGACGCGCGAAGACAGGCTGCTCCTTAACCATTGTGAGCAGGCTCATGTCCTCGGGCATGGTGATAGTTACGTCCTTGCCTTGCCGTTTTACGGTTACGGTCTTGGCGTTGGCTATTGTGCGGTACATGTCAACGTCAAACTTCTCAAACGTTTTTTCGTCAGTGCGCAGCAGTATGTCGCCGTCGCGGAAGCCTATCGCCTTGGCCGAGTCGTTGAACTTCATGCCCATCGACATGTCGCCGAGCGCATAGTAAGAGTCGCCCCACGTGAAGAGCACCATGGCGTAGATGAACAGCGCGAGCAGGAAATTTACCAGTACGCCGCCAACCATTATGAGCAGGCGTTGCCATGCAGGCTTGGAGCGGAATTCCCAAGGCTGGGCCGGTTTCTTCATCTGTTCGGTGTCGAACGACTCGTCTATCATGCCCGAAATCTTGCAGTAGCCGCCCAATGGAAGCCATCCTACGCCGTAAGTTGTCTCGCTACGCTTAGGCTTGAACTCGAAGAGGTGGAACCAAGGGTCGAAGAACAGGTAGAACTTTTCGACCCTTACGCCGAAAATCTTGGCGAAAAAGAAGTGCCCTCCCTCGTGGAGCAGCACAAGAATCGAGATTGCCAGCATGAACTGGAGCAGTCTTATCAAAAATACTTCCATAATTTTTAAGTGAAGAATGAAGAACGGAGAGTGAAGAATTTATTATTGCATATCCGTTGTCTTCATTACATTTGAAATCTGTTTCTTAATTCTTAACTCTTAATTCTTAATTTCCAAAAGTTCTTTTGCAATGCGCCTTGCCTCGGCATCGGTGGCTACGTAGGTGTCGTAATCGGCCTTGTCGGAGAACGGCACGCGGTTCATTGTCTTTTCGATGATGTCGCTCATCTGCATGAACGAGCAGCGGTCTTCAAGGAAACCGCGGTTGACAATCTCGTTGGCGGCGTTCACTATGCACGGCATGTTGCCGCCTTTCCTTATGGCGTCGAAGGCCAATGCGAGGCAGCGGAACTTGTCCATGTCAGGCTCGAAGAACTCAAGCGGATGCTTGAACAGGTCGAGGCGTTCGCCGTCGAGGTGCAGGCGATCGGGGTAGGAGAATGCAAACTGGATTGGCAGGCGCATGTCTGGCACGCCGAGTTGCGCCTTTACGGCACCGTCGCAGAACTGTACCGCGCTGTGGACGATGCTCTGCGGATGGATGAGAACCTGTATCTTGTCGGCCGGAATGCCAAAAAGCCACTTGGCTTCGATTACTTCAAAGCCTTTGTTCATCATCGTTGCACTGTCAATTGTTATTTTCGCGCCCATGTTCCATGTGGGGTGTTTCAGTGCGTCGGCTTTTGTTACGGTGGCCAACTGCTCTTTGGTAAAGTTGCGGAAAGGCCCTCCCGATGCGGTAAGCAGTATCTTCTCAATTTCGTTGTCGCCTTCGCCGATGATGCTTTGGAAGATTGCCGAGTGCTCGCTGTCCACCGGTATGATGGGCGAGTGGCATTCGGCGGCGAGGCGGCAGATAAGTTCTCCGGCTACGACGAGCGTCTCTTTGTTTGCCAGACATATCTTCTTATGCGCCCGTATGGCGTGGATTGTGGGGCTAAGTCCGGCAAATCCCACCATGGCTGTCAGCACCATGTCGATAGGTCCGGCCTCGACAACCTCGTCGATGGCCTGCTTTCCAGCATAAACCTTTATGTCGGGAAGGTCTGCGAGCAGGTCTTTCAGTTCGCCGTATTTGTCCTCGTTGGCAATGACTACTGCCGCAGGATTGAACAGTCGAGCCTGTTCGGCAAGCTCTTTGACCTTGTTGTTGGCCGTCAGGCAGTACACTTCGTACAGGTCGGAATGCTCTTTTATCACGTCAAGGGCTTGTGTCCCGATTGAGCCTGTCGAGCCGAGTATGGCTATTTGCTTCTTCATAAATTTCGTGTTGCACGAGTTTTTTTATTTTTTCTGTGTATTGCCTGGCTTACGGGTTCAGCTTAAGTCAAGCAGTCCTTCAGGCAGACTGACACGGATTTTGCGGTTTTCCGCATCCACGGAAATGATGAATTCGTCGGATGCAGGTATCAAGACCTCGTTCCCGTCAGGCTTCTCCACGCCGAAAAGGACGTTCTCCGTAGCGTCGTCTACATACGACAAAGTGCCTATGCGGCTGTCGTTGTCGTCGGCGTTGAGTATTTCAAAGCCCTCAAGTTCGTCCCATGTAAGCTCGTTTTCGTCACGGTCGGAAAACTTTTTAGGGAAGAACACATCGCATCCTGTCAGTTCCTGCGCCTGCTCCTTGGTGTCAACGTCGCAGAACTTGACAAGAGCCGTCTCACCGCTTTTGAACCTGTATTCCTCGAAAAAGAACGGGACAAGTATCCCGTCAACCATCAATACAAGATAATCCGCATCCACACGGTCGAACACATCGTCGCTGAACATCAGCGAAACTTCGCCTTTCACACCGTGCGGCTTTCCTATTTTGCCTATCTTGTAAACTTCTTCTGTCCTTATCATATTGTTTAAGTTGGCGGGCACAATGGACGGGCAGGCCGGTTGAATGTGCTTGGTGCCAGCGTGTTTGCTCTCCGTTACTTGTCTGCCTGTTTGCTTGTCACTCTCTTTATGCTTGCCCCAAGCGCGTTGAGGCGTGCCTCGATGTCTTCATATCCGCGGTCAATCTGCGCGATGTTGTCGATGCGGCTTGTGCCGTTCGCACTCAAAGCGGCTATCAGGAGGGCGATTCCTGCGCGGATGTCAGGGCTTGTCATGCGCCCTGCACGCAGCCTGATTTTGTGATCGTGGCCTACTACTACGGCGCGGTGTGGGTCACATAGTATGATTTGCGCACCCATGTCAATCAGTTTGTCGACAAAGAACAGGCGGCTTTCGAACATTTTTTGGTGGAACAGTACGCTGCCACGTGCCTGTGTCGCGACGACAAGCAAGACGGAAAGAAGGTCTGGCGTAAGTCCCGGCCAAGGTGCATCGGCCAGTGTCATGATAGAACCGTCGATAAAGGATTCTATCTCGTAATGGCTCATATGCGGAATTACAAGGTCGTCACCGTCGACATTTATCTTTACGCCGAGCTTGCGGAAAGAGTCTGGAATGATGCCGAGATTGCGCACGGAGACATCCTTTATCCTTATGCCTTCACCCACCATGGCGGCCATTCCGATGAAAGAACCAACCTCAATCATGTCAGGCAGGATTTTGTGCGTTGCCCCATGCAGGCTTTCCACGCCGACGATTGTCAGCAGGTTTGATGCAATTCCGCTTATGCGTGCTCCCATGCGGTTGAGCAGGTGGCACAGTTGTTGGATGTAAGGTTCGCACGCCGCATTGTAGATTGTCGTCGTGCCTTTTGCCAAAACGGCGGCCATTATGATGTTCGCAGTTCCTGTAACCGAGGCCTCATCAAGCAACATATAGCATCCTTTTAGTGCTTTGCCGTTGATTTCGAATGTCCCTTGGCCGTCATTGTGCGAGAATGTGGCGCCGAGGTTCTTGAAACCTAAGAAGTGGGTGTCCAGGCGTCGCCGCCCGATTTTATCTCCGCCGGGCTTTGCAACGACCGCTTTTCCGAAACGTGCGAGCAGCGGTCCGATAAGCAACACGCTGCCGCGGAGCGAGGAACATTTGCGTATGAAATCGTCACTCTCAAGATATTTGAGGTTGATTTTCCTCGCACGGAACAAATATTCGTTTCTGCTTATGTGTTCAACCTCCACTCCCATCTCGGTGAGCAGCTGGATAAGGTTGTTCACGTCAAGAATGTCGGGAATGTTCTTGATCCTGACTTCGTCTGACGTAAGCAGCGATGCGCATATTACCTGTAGAGCCTCGTTCTTTGCGCCTTGCGGAGTTATGGTGCCTTTTAACGGGTGTCCGCCCTCGATAATAAAAGATTCCATTGCTTGATGGTTTGTCTGTTGGGTGAGTATAGGCCGCTTATCTCTTCTTGCGCCGTTTTTCTCCCGGCTCTTTCATATTGCCGACGTTGAATTTGAAGTTGTCCAAATCAAGCTGGATTTTTCCATCGGTAAAGCGTGCCAGGTCAGATGCTATCTTTTCGTCGTCGCTTGAACCGTGGCTCCATAGCATGAGGTCGCGTTTCATCTGGTTGGCCGTCAGCCTCGTCAATTCGTCGCGTTCTGGTCCGGGTTCCATGCTCTTGAGTTTTTCAAACAGCTCGAACATCATGCTGCCGTAATGCTTGATGGGATTTGTTTGTTTGGGATAGTTCATCGGCTGTGGCTTTTTCATGATGTTTTTCGCCTCGCTTATGTCTACGGGGTAGTCGATGTCGAGTTTGAAGTTGCTCATTATGGCCAAATGGTCCCACAGCTTTTGCTCGTGGTCCGCACCGTCCTGCGCTTGTGGAAACATACGTTCCATTATGCCGATTATGGTTTCCGCGCAGCGTTGGCGTTCTCCTTTGTCCTCAAGCGTCACGGCGTAGTCCACCATTTTCTGCACTTCCCTGCCGTATTCCGGCAGTATTAGTTGTTCTCGTTGGGTGTTGTAGTCCAATCCTTCGATGTTCATCTTAGTTGTTTTGGGAATGTATTTGTTTTCACAATAGTTTCTTTGGAGTCTTTGCTACGAAGTCTTTGAGATAGAAAGGCACGAAATATGCAACGTCCTCAAACCTTTCCTCGGCCATGCGTTTTTCGGCCAAAGGGAACATGTATCTCGCTAACGGTTTGATGTCTTTTATCAACATGGCATTCGGATGGTTTATTGTGCCCATGCACTTGCACGCTCCGTTGCCGAAGAAATACATCTTGCATTTGTCCAGATAACCGCTGTATGTGCAGCCGTCAACGATGTCCGCCTGCACCTGCCTTACTTCTTTGAGTGCGCGGTCATATATTCCGGAGTAGACTTCCATGCGCCGTGCGTCGAGCATCGGGCACAGCAGCGAGCCTTCTTCGATGTCATGCTCGAGCAAAACCGGCACGGCAAGCAGTTCGAGTGTTGGCACAGATATAAGCTTTACGCCGCGTCCGTAGCAAATTCCTTTCGCCATTGACACGCCGATACGCAGCCCGGTGTAAGAGCCGGGGCCGCAACTTACGGCCACAGCGTCAAGCCGGATGTCTCGGTTGTCGATGTAAGTCAGGGCCTCGTCGACGAATATTCCTAAGCTTACCGCGTGGTTAGGGCCGTCATTGTCTTCCTTGTTGAATATGCAAACGCCGTCTTGGCTGACAGCTACCGAGCACACATCGGTACTTGTCTCAATATTTAGAATACAAGACATAAAATGAAAATATCTTATTAAATAACGTGCAAAAATACGCTTTTTTCCTAAGAAAATATGTACTTTTGCATAAATTTAACTACATATACGGTATGATACAGTCAATGACTGGTTACGGAAAGTCTGTCGTAACATTCAATGAAAAGAAAATACACATAGAGATTAAGTCGCTAAACAGCAAGGCGTTGGACCTGTCAACGCGCATTGCCCCACTTTACAGAGAGAAGGAAATGGAAATACGTCAGCTCGTTTCTAAAGCCTTGCTTAGGGGTAAAGTGGATGTTTCCATTTGGGTGGAGAAGGACGCTTTGACTGACGCTACGCAGGTAAACGCTGCACTTGTGGAGAATTATTACCGCCAAATCAAATCCTTGTCGGCAAGTTTGAATATACCGGAACCGCAGGATTGGTTCACCACGCTTATGCGTTTGCCGGATGTTATGACCAAGGTTGAGGCTGAAGAGCTCGCCGATGAAGAGTGGGCTGTTGTCAGCCGGGGAGTTGAAGAGGCTCTTTCCGCCCTTGTGTCGTTCCGCAGGCAGGAAGGCGAGGCTCTTTACCGCAAGTTCTCAGAGAAGATAGACAACATCGCTGCGCTGCTTGCATCCATAGAGCCTTACGAGAAGTCGCGTGTAGAGAAGATACGTGTCCGCATTGTCGAGGGGCTAAAGAGCATACCCGACGTTGAGTATGACAAGAACCGCCTCGAGCAGGAACTCATCTATTACATCGAGAAACTTGACATAAACGAGGAGAAGCAGCGCCTTGCCAACCATCTGAAATATTTTCGTGAGACGCTTGACGACGAAATCGGTCAAGGCAAGAAGCTCGGTTTCATAGCTCAGGAGATGGGCCGGGAAATAAACACCACGGGCAGCAAAAGCAACAATGCCGAGATGCAGAACATCGTGGTGAAGATGAAAGACGAGCTTGAACAGATTAAGGAACAAGTGCTGAATGTATTATAGAATAAGTAGACAAGCAGACGAGTGACAAGCAGACAAGGTGTATTGCTTTATTTTTGAAGTGCCGCTTGTGCATACAATTCATCTTGTCTGCTTGTCACTCGTCTGCTTGTTTGCTGTAAAAACAATTGAATATGCCCGGTAAAGTAATAATATTTTCCGCTCCCAGCGGCAGCGGAAAGAGCACAATCATAGGCAAGCTGATGGCGCACGGAGAACTGAACCTTGCGTTCAGCATATCGTGTACGAGCCGCCAGCCGCGCGGAACAGAGCGTGACGGCGTGGAATACTTCTTCGTTACGCCCGACGAGTTCCGCCGCCGGATAGCTGAAGGCGATTTCCTTGAATATGAGGAGGTGTACAAAGACCGTTATTACGGCACGCTGAAAAGCCAGGTCGAGAAGCAGCTTGAGTCCGGCGAGAATGTCGTTCTCGATGTGGATGTCAAAGGCGCATGCAACATCAAGCAGGCTTACGGCGACCGTGCGCTGGCCGTTTTCATCCAGCCTCCTTCGCTCGACGAGCTTCGCCGCCGCCTTGAAGGGCGCGGCACCGACGCGCCTGCCGTGATAGAAGACCGCCTGGCGCGCGCCTCGTTCGAGCTGACTTTCGCCCCACGTTTCGACAAAGTGATTGTCAACGACGACCTCGACCGCGCCGTCAGCGAGGCTTTTGAGGCGGTGAAGGAGTTTGTCCGTAAATGAAACGTAGTTAGAAGTAGTTAAAGTAGGTATCGTTCGCTGCGCTCACTTAGTAGTTAAAGTCATTACCTTTTACTGGAAAGGACTTTAATTATACATGTTTTAAAGAAAAACATTTGACTTTAACTTCTAAGTGAGCGCAGCGAACGATACCTACTTTAACTACTTCTAACTACCAAAAAATAACCTTCCATGCAGCAAATCGGCATTTTCGGCGGTACGTTCAACCCCATACACAACGGCCATATAGAGCTGGCGCGGCGGCTTTTGAGCCTTGCCGGGCTTGACGAAGTGTGGTTTGTGGTGTCGCCCCAAAACCCTTTCAAGCGCAATGATGTGCTGCTTGACGATGCGTTGCGTCTTGAAATGGTGCGCCTTGCGCTTGAAGGCGAGCCGCATCTTGTGCCCAGTGATTACGAGTTCCGCCTGCCGCGGCCGTCATACATGTGGCATACGTTGCAGGCGATGGCGGCCGATTATCCCGGCCGGGAGTTCGTCCTGCTCATCGGAGCCGACAACTGGGCGCGTTTCGACGAGTGGTATGCTTCGCGTGAAATCATTGCCCATCACCGCATCGTGGTATATCCGCGTGAAGGTTCGCCGCTCGCCGCATCGTCGTTGCCGTCAGGCGTAACCCTTGCAGACACCGGCCTTGTGCCCGGTAGCAGTACCGAAGTGCGCCAGCGCATAGCCGCAGGGCTGCCGATTGACGGCCTTGTGCCGCAGGTTGTGGCTGAGTTCATTACAAAAAATAAGTTGTACCTGTAATTCTCTTTTTGTTTCTTATAAGTAACAAAAAAGCTTGTTTTGCTAAATTTGTTACTTATAATAAACGGATTTTGTGGCTTTTGTCTTTCTGTTCAGCATTATGATGCAGGCTGTGAGACCTATTGCGCCTGCGGCGGCGAACGCCCATGATAGGGCGGTTTCCGTGCTTTCGTCCATCTTTGGAATACAGGCGTTAATGTAGTCGGTTGCGGCGCAGAGGATGTTGTTTGTCGCATGGAACACTACCGAGGGCCATAGGCTGCCGGTGCGGATGACAAACCACCCGGCGATGAGGCCGAAGGCGAAGTAGAACGGCGTAAGGGCGAAATACAGGTGAGCCACGGCGAAGAGCAGCGACGGCACGGCCAAGGCAACGACAACGTTGCGCCGCCATGCGAGCAGGCTGCTTGTAATGGCTCCGCGGAACACCATTTCCTCGACGAACGGTGCAAACGCGCAGCCCGTGAGCAGGGAAAGCGCGGAGTTTGTCATGGAGTCTTGCGTGTCTTTGTCTACGTCTTCAAGCCCCAACGCATTTATTATAGGACTTTCAATAAAAACCAGGCACAGGGCTGCAACTGCCGCCAAGGCGCATGTTGTGCCCATGTTCCCAGTCCTTACGGTGAGCATCCGGCGCACTTCCGGCCGTCTGATGAAATATGCAAGAATGCCGGCGAAGGCAAGGAACAGCCCCACTTCCTCCACCCACGGCGCGTCGAGCAAAGGGTCGGAAGGCACGCCTGCCATGTATGCGTACAGTATTAGGCCGGAGAAAAACAGCGCACACGCGCCTAAATACAAGGCCAGGAATATGACGAAATACAGCAATGCTTTTTTCATGTAACGTCCGTGTTTCCCTGCAAATATAGCGCGTTTACTGATAAAGTCAAAATCTTTTGCCGTTAATTGTTTCCAGGCGGTTTTTCAAAAGACGGCCTTTCACGTTGCGAAAGGCAACATATCGCACGCTAAAAGGCCACCTTTTACAGCGTAAAAGATGGCCTTTTGCAAACCCGTTGATTGTCAGGCGGTTATGAATGGCTGCAAGTCTGACTTGCAGCCGTTGCTTTTTTACTCAATGTTTCACTTCACCGTGATGGGCAGTACGGCGTCAGGCAGGCCGTCTGCGCTTACCGTCAGCGTGGCCGTGCCGGGCTGGCAGCCCTCTACTATGACAACCAGCTGGCCGTTGAACAGCGGCATGCGGCGCGAGTTGAACGTGACGAGAGACGTTGCGTCGCCGTTGCATACCGCGCGGAACGTGCCTGCGCCCTCAACGTTGAACGACAGTTCGTTGTCCGCCGTTAGGCATGGCGTGCCGTCCTTGTCAACCATCGTAACCGTGACGAACGACAGGTCGTGTCCTTGTGAGGATATTGTCTGCCTGTCGGCCTTCAGTTCCAGCCGTGCCGGTGCGCCCGCCGTCTTCACCGTAAGCGTGTCGGCTGCGCGCCCCTTGTCGTCATACGCCACTACGGTAAGCTCTCCCGGCTGGTACACCACGTCGTTCCAGCGCAGGCGGAAGCGGTCGAGGCGCGACTTCTTGTCGTATGTCCTGCGGCCCTGGCTCTTGCCGTTTACAAAGAGTTCGGCCTCCGGGTACGACGTGTAGCAGTACACGGGAGTAACCTCTCCCTCACGTCCCGGCCACGTCCAGTGGGGCACAAGGTGCAGCGTAGGCGCATCTTTGCGCCAGTGGCTGCGGTAAAGCCAGTAGCGGTCCTTGGGCAGTCCGGCCAAATCGCATATCCCGAAGTAGCTCGAACGTGAAGGCCAGTACTCGTTATAGGGCGACGGTTCGCCTAAGTAATCATACCCCGTCCATACAAACTCGCCGATAGTCCACTTGCGGTCTTCCTGCATAGCCCAGTCATCGTCGGGCAAGTTGCTCCACGGGCAGCTCTCCGTGTCGTAGCCGTTGCACTGCCCGTCGGCGTAGGTCGTGTCGTTCGACGCTATGACGGGGAACTTGTAAACGCCTCGCGAGCTTACCGTCGAGGCTGTCTCGCTGCCCAAGAGGAAGCCCTGCGGCAGCTGTTTGAACGAGCTGTCGTACTTGTGCAGGCGGTAGTTTAGTCCGGGCACGTCCATCACTTGCAGGAAGCCTGACTTCAGCGCGTCGTCGGGCTTGTCGACACCCTGCGTCACCGGGCGCGTAGGGTCAAGCTTGTGGCACAGGTCTTGCAGGTGTCTGGCTATCTCGCGGCCCTCTTCGCTCCACTGTTCGGGTATCTCGTTGCCGATGCTCCACATTATGATAGAGGGGTGGTTGCGGTGGTTGAGCACAAGGTTGGTTATGTCGCGGTCGCTCCATTCCTTGAAGAAGCGCGCGTATCCGTTCTTGCATTTGGGGTAAATCCACATGTCAAAGCTCTCGGCCATCACCATTACGCCCATCGAGTCGCACACGTCCATCTGCATGGTCGAGGGCATGTTGTGGGCGGTACGTATGGCGTCGCAGCCCATTTCCTTCATTGTGCGTATGCGGTGGATGAATGCCGCCTTGTTCTCTGCCGCTCCGAGAGGGCCGAGGTCGTGGTGAAGGCACACGCCTTTTATCTTCCTGCTCTGGCCGTTAAGGCGGAAGCCATGCTTCGCCGACACGTCAACGGTGCGTATGCCCACGCGCTTTGTTACCGCGTCAACTTGCCTGCCGCCTGCCGATACGGCGGTTGTGAGGGTATAGAGATAAGGCGATTCGGGCGACCAAAGCTGCGGATTGTTAACCTCGCCGGTCACGGTCGCGCGTCCGTCAGAGGCGTTTACGGGCTGCGTCGCCTCGTAAACGGTGTTGCCCGACTTGTCTTTCAGGGTGAACGTTACGGCCAGTCCGTCGGCGTTGTCATATCCTGTGACCTGAGCCGAGATGCCCACCGTGGCTTTCTTTCCTGATATTTTGTCGGTGCGGAACCATCCGCCCCAGTCGTCCAAGCGTGTCTTCGGGGTTATGATGAGCTTCACCGGGCGGTATATTCCGCCGCCGGGATACCAGCGGCTGCTCTCCTCCACGTTGTTGAGGTCAACCTCAAGGATGTTGCGTCCGGGCGTTACGAAGGGCGTTGCGTCCACGCGGAAGGCGTTGTAACCATACGCCCAGCGGCCTGCCTCCTTGCCGTTCACCTTGACAACGGGTTCGCTCATTGCGCCGTCGAAGCGCAGCTCAACGTGGCCGTAGCCTTCGGGAATGTCGATGTATGTCTTGTAGTGGCCTTCGCCTATCCACGGCAGCGCGCCCGAACGGCCCGACTTCTCGGTGGCTTCGGTCTCTCCGTCCTGCTCGATGGCTACGGTCTGGAGGTCCCATTTCTTGTCAAACGGCCCGTTGATGGCCCAGTCGTGCGGCACGCTTACCATCTGCCAGGTAAGCCTGTCGCGCGTGAACAGCCAGTCGTCGGCCAACACGGTCTCGCTCCTCTGCTGCGCGTTGCATGTTGCCGCGCCTGCGAGGAGCATGGTGAATAACAGTTTTCTCATGTTCGTGTATGTTTGTTGATAATGTATTCCGAATTTGTTGTGGCAAAGTTTCATTGTCGGCGCAACCGCGCTTTCTGCTCACAAAGTTACGCTTTTTTGCCGGAATAACTTTATTGAATTAAGAATTAAGAGTTAAGAATTAAGAAAATATGCTTGCCTTTATGAATACCTACCCATGAACAAAGCATATTTTCTTAATTAGCTTAACGCTAACCTTCGGTTCTTAACTCTTAATTCTTAATTCAATATGCCACCTTTCGCATTGCAAAAGGCCGTCAATTGCACGCTAAAAGGCCACCTTTTACAACCTGAAAGGTGGCCTTTTGGTGTGCGGCAGTTGGCCGCGTGTTATTTGATAATCCTCTTTACGACTTTTACTGTGCCGTCACTCGCCTTCTGGCGTATGATGTTGATGCCTTTTGCAGGAGAGGCGAGCCTCATGCCCGAAGCGTTGTAGTATTCCTCTTCGACAACGTCGGTACCCTCCACATTGTCTATGCCGGTTGCCACATAGGTGGACGAGCCGAGGCTTAGGCTGCCGTATTCGTTGACGGCCTTCACCGTATATGTTGCTCCTCCGGCAAGTCCTTCGGAGTATTCGGTGTCGGTTGTGAAGCCTATGACATTGTCGTTGCCGTCAATCACGACGTAGCAGATGGCGTATTCTGACGGCTGCCATGTCAGCATTTCTGCCGCGGCGTCATATTTCAGGCCTGCCGGGGCGGCCACCTTCTCCATGAGCTTGCGCGGATTCCATCCGTCTGCGCCTCCCATTACGGCTTCGTATGTATAGGCTGCGGCTTCCTCGTCGGTCAGCGTGGCCTTGCAAGTGCCGGTCACGGTCTCGCCTGTCTCGCGGTCTTTATAGCTGTATTCGGTGCGCCTGTTACTCAAGTCGATAGGATCTCCGTCGGCGTTCTTGCTGTTGTATTCGGCGAAGATTGCGGGTATTGCGCCCATGTTGTTCCATCCTTCGGGCTTTATTCCTATTTTCATGGTGGTGTTCAGCCATACGGCTTTGGGCGCGTTCTGCCACGGGCGGCCGAGGGCGGTCGTGTTTTCACTTGCCGCCAGTTCGTTGCCGTCAACGGTGCAGTTGTTGAAAACGTATCCCCATTTTGTCCCTTCCTTGTGGCTTGGCGCAACTATTACCGAACCTTCGCGCACGTTGTACATCGTGCAGCTGTCAAGCAGCACGTCTCCGCCACCGTAGAAGTAGTCCACCGCGCCTTCAATGAAGCAGTTGCGCACATAGTGGCGGTCGGCGGCATTGCGCGACGATGTCTGCCATGTGTCCTGGTAAGAGCGGAACTTGCAGTTGAAGAAAGCCTGGCGGTCGTTGCGCGAGTACATCGCGAGCCCCATCGGGCCAGACTGGTTGTCTACGCCCCAAGTGTCGATGTATGATATGTTTTCCGTGTAGAAGTCGCTCGCCTTTACCTCCACTACGCTGCTGTATCCGTAGTTGTCAGACTGGGGGTTGTTCGTAGAGTATTCATATCCGAGGTCGCTTTCGCCTCCGTTGTTTATGCAGTGCTTGATTATCGTCTTCTCCTTGTCTTGCCCTATGAGGTGGATGAATGTCTTTTCCTCGGGAATGACAACGAGCTCGTCGTACTCGCCGTTCTTCACGAATATCAGGTAAGGGGCTGCGTTGTTGTCGGGAGCGTTGTCGATGGCTTCCTGGACTGATGTGTAGTCGCCTGTGCCGTCAGCCGCCACTACTGCGTCGAAGAGGCGTGCCTCGGGCTGTGGGCGTTGCATCGTGGTGAACTTGAGTGTCGTGCCGCCGAACGGGTTGCCGTTGATGTCGGTGAGTGCGCCGGCCGGTACAACAAGCTCGCAGGCCGTACCGTAGCCGATGTTGCTGTATGAGAACGACGCCGTCTTGCTGCCGAACGACGGCTCTACCGTCTTGCCGTTCAGCGTGATGTCGCCTTCGCCTGCCTTTACGCGCTCGTTGAAGTAAAGCACCACGTTGCCTGAAGCCGAAGCTACGTCAGAACCTTCTTTGGGCGAGGTGGAAACAAGCTTCGGGGCTTCGTGGTCGTCAGCCGAAGTGTTGTCTGCGAAGATTACGATGTCGGCCAGGTAGAAGCCTTCCGTGTCAGAGCTTGACGGCTGGCCGACAAGCTCGCTTGACGTGTCGCCAATCCAGCGCACGTACACCTGTCCCGTAAGTCCTTCCGGGAGGGTGGCGTCAAACGTCATCCACTCGCTGCTTTCCATGCCGTCGCCCATGTTGAGCGAAGCGATGTCGTTCCAGCTTTCACCGTCGGTTGAGTATTGTATCTTCTGGATTTTGTGTACGCAGGCATTGTCAAGAGCGGCAAGGCTGTGCACCCTTATGTTCTTGTATCCGTCGGTAAGGAACTTTGCCACGAGGTATCTCGGGTTGTCCATGTCGTTCATCTCGGTGTACCTGCGTATGCACTTGCGCTCAACGCCGCCAAAGGTGCGTGTGCTCGCGCCCCAGTTCGTGGTGCTGCCGTCGCCGTTGTAGAGTTGCAGGTTGCCGGTGTTGTCAGTCGTGAAGCTGTAGTCTCCGGGGCGGTTGCCTCGCGGTTCGTCTTCAGCGAAGTCCCAGCCTACGATGAACGGGACGACGTCGAACGTTGCGGTCACAGTTTTGTCGCTGTTCATGACCACGGTCCGTTGGCTTTCGCTGCTTTGGTCTTCCCAGTGCAGGAACTGCGTGACGGAGTTCGGTTCTACCGTTATTGTCACCGTTGTGCCTGTTTCATACTTCCCGTCGGTAGGCTCTGGATTGAGCTTCACGATGCCCCATTTCCCTCCGTCGCCGTCGCGGTTGACCGTCAGCGTGTATGTGTCGATGGCGTTGTAGACGGCGGTTATTCGCATGTCCCTTTCAATGTTGAAGGTGTAGGGGTTGTCAGTTGAAAGGGTTTGCCCTTTCTCGTCTTGCCATTCTTTGAAGCGGAAGCCGTAGTTGGCTTCCGCCGTGACGGTTACAGGCGAGCCGGCTTCGTAGTCGGCTTTGCCCGGTGTTGCAGTGCCTCCGTTCTCTGGGCTGTTGACAACTTCCATGTGTACTGCGTTCTGTAGGTTTTTCAGCCAGCGTGGGTCGCCTATCGCGCCGCCGGTTGTTGACGCGGTGGCCAGCGGAGACTGCGATGTTATGCTGAAGTCGCCGTTGTCAGGGTCGGGGAACGACAGCTCCGCAAGCCCGAGCCCGTCAAGTGTCAGGTCGTCAATGTCTTGTTTTATGGCGCTTGCCATCACGTAAGTGCCGTAATCTACTACGAGGTTGTTCTTCGCCGTCAGGCTTCCTCCGTTGGCGTTCAGGATGTTGGGCGTCTGTCCATCTACGCCGGCTTTGTAGAAGATGTTGTCCTTGAACTCGTACTGTGACAGGATGTTGTTTACCTTGCTCTCAACGTTGCATATTGCGTATTTCGACGCTTTTGACCATTTGTAGACGGTGTTGTTGTTGAAAGTGAAGGTGAAGCTTATGGCAGTGTTCGTCGAATTGGGTGAAAAGAAGCTCTCCCCGTTGAGGTAGTTGTACAGTGTGGAGTTGGTGACGGTCACCTTTTTCACCCCGTGTTTGGGATATATGAAATTGTAGCCGTTGGCTCCGCAGTCATGTATTACACAGTTGTCGAACTTAATCTCGTCGATTGTTGCGCCTTCGTTGTTCGAGCGGATGAAGCATCTCCCTATGCCGGAAATGTCGCAGTTGAGCATCGCGATTTCCTTGATGTCGCCGTAGGTGATGTCCATGAAGTAGTTGCCGTCGCATTGCACGGTGATACCGTCGAACACGATGCCGCCGCCGGTGGCGGACGCGTCGCTGTTTTTCACTGTGCCCTTGAAGATTACTTCCGCATCGCCGGCCGCCTTCAGTGTGACGGTCTTGCCGTTAGGCAGGCTGATTTCGCCCCCGTATGTGCCTGTGTCCATTACAAGGATGTCGCCGTCAGCGGCGGCTTCATACTTGTCCTTGAACGTAGACGGGTCTACAGGAACTTCTGCGGCTCCACACAGCAGAGGCGTGAAAGCCGCAAGCAAAAATGTCTTTAGTTTCATTTTTTTAATTGTTTTAGGTTATGATTACAGTATGCAAAGATAGCCGGTTATGGTTTCCGGCGTGGTTCAAAATAGTCCTGAAAAGGTGGATGTCCGTGCTTTTCATCGTGCATCCCGGTCTTTTTGCCGGTCTGGATTTCTGAAAATGCCGTTTTTGACGGCTGATTTGTGCGGCATGATACAAATACAAAGTATTTATATACAAATAAAAACCACGTGTAGGCCGTTTTTATCTAACTTTGCAAACGGGTTTCGGCTTGCCGTGTGTGGAGTTCCGCAGTCGTGCCGCCAGGCGGAAAAAAGAACTTTTTATTACATTACTCATATATCATGAAAAGAAACAATATCTTCAAGCTTGCGGCTTTTGCCGTGTTCGTGTCGGCTGTTCCGGCTCACGCCTCGACAGATGACGTGCTAAGTGAAACGTCGTCAGCCAAGTTCGATTATTTCGAATACCGCGGCGATGACGACTATTACAAGAACAATCCGTTGCCCGACGCGTCGTCTTTTTACAACCCGATACTGCCCGGGTGGTATTCCGATCCGAGCATCTGCCGCGTCGGCGACGATTATTACATGGTTACTTCAACCTTCTCTTTCTTCCCCGGCGTGCCCTTGTTCCACAGCAAGGACTTGGTAAACTGGAAGCTCGTGAACTATGTTCTTGACCGCCCGTCGCAGCTTCCGCTTGACGGCCAGCATGTTTCCGGAGGCATTTTCGCCCCTGCCATATCATACAACCCCCACAACAAGACATTTTACATGATTACCACCAACGTTGGGTGGGGCAACTTCTTCGTGAAGGCGAAAGACCCGCTCGGCCAGTGGTCGGAGCCGATACGCCTGCCTGACGTGGGCGGAATAGACCCTTCGTTCTTCTTCGACGATGACGGCAAGGCGTACATCGTTAACAACGACGAGCCGGAAGGGCCTGCCGAATATGACGGACACAGGGCCATCAAGGTGCGCGAGTTCGATGTGGCTACCGACAAGACTGTAGGCCCGACCAAGGTTCTTGTCAACAAGGGCGTGCATCCCGAGGACAAACCAATATGGATTGAAGGCCCTCACATGTATAAGATAAAGGGCAAGTATTACCTGATGGATGCCGAGGGCGGCACCAGCGACATGCACTCGGAGGTGATATTCAGGAGCGACAGCCCCTTCGGCCCGTTTGTCCCGGCCAAGCAGAATCCCATACTTACGCAGCGCCACCTGCCTGCCAACCGTCCAGACCCCGTGACATGCGCCGGCCATGCCGACCTTGTTGAAACGCCGGAGGGCGACTGGTACGCGGTGTTCCTGGCCTGTCGCCCGTGCGAAGGCAAGTTTGAGAACCTCGGACGTGAGACTTTCCTCATGCCCGTAAGGTGGAACGAGGACGGCTTCCCGTACATGACCGAGGGCGACGAAACCGTGCCCCTCATCTCGAAAGTCAAGGGTGCGCAGCGCGGAAGCGACGTGACCTTCGGCAATTTCTCTTACCGCGACGATTTCAATGAAAGCAAGCTGCCGCTTGACTGGTTCTCGCTGCGCGGCCCGGTCGACCATTTGGTTTCGCTTGGCGGCACTCCCGGCTATCTTACCATGCAGTGTGCAGCGGTCAAGTCGTCAGAGAAGAAAGTCCCGGCATTTGTCGCACGCCGCATCAGCCACCACAAGTTCGAGTGCGTGACGCGACTTGATTTCAATCCCGTAAACACCGGTGAAAAGGCCGGTCTTGTGCTATTCAAGGACGAAACCCACCAGTATATGCTTTGTGTAGTCATGACTGACGGGGGCAAGCAGGTGCAAGTGATACGTGTTGGAGAGGGCGGCAAGGAGGAGACCGTAGGTTTCTCGCCGTTGGAGAAGGCTGCTGACGACATCCGCCTGAAGATTGTTTCGCGCGGACTTTACTTCGATTTCTATTACGCCAAGGCAGACGGCGAGTGGCTTCCGCTTGCCAAGGACGTCGATGCCGGCTATCTTTCAACCAAGAATGCCGGCGGATTTACAGGCACGGTGATAGCCCTTTACGCCTCGTCGAAATGACATCGAGGCCCTGATGCGCCATGCTACGGTGCATGGCGTGGGGCCGGTATAGGTTCTTTAGTATGAATGTTGGTGTGTTTTTTGCCGCCGGCCGCCGTTAAGGTAGGCCGGCGGCAGTTTCATTTCTGCCCCTTATGCCGTAACGGCGGACACGTTCCAAAGAGTAATTCTGCGGCATTTTGTTCCAGTTGCAGTGTTATTTTACTTGCCGTTATGCAATATTTATAACGTTTTGCGGTTTATTGTATTAGGATAAAAATAAAAAAAACCGTCGTGAACATATATATATATTGTATGATAGGGGTGTTCGTGATAAGCGTAATTTGCGGCTTCGTCTTCATCCCGGCAATACTCAACTTCTGCAAAGCCAAGAACCTTTACGATATGCCCAACGCACGCAAGGTTCACAAGAACGCCGTTCCGCGACTTGGCGGAATAGCCTTCATGCCGAGCATGTCTATTGCTTTCGCCTTGGCGTTGCTCGTCATCAACTCGACGCAAGAGCTTATTTCCATAAACGTATGGAGCCTTTATTTCCTCATAAGCATACTTATCATTTACGTTACCGGCATCGTCGACGATGTTCTGGGGCTTCCTGCGCGCGTCAAGTTCGTCATGCAGGTGGTAGCCGCCTGCCTGCTTCCGCTTGCCAGCCTGTATCTGAACGATTTTTATGGCTTCATGGGAATACGCGAAATACCTTACAGCATAGGCTTCCCACTGACGGTGCTTGTCATCGTGTTCATCGACAATGCCATCAACCTTATCGACGGTATTGACGGCCTTGCGGCAAGCCTTGCCATATTGGCGTTCTGCGGTTTCATCTACATGTTCGCCGTGCAGGGCATCTGGTCTTATGCCATAATGATTTCGGGTCTTGTCGGCGTGCTGGTGGCTTTCCTTTATTTCAATGTCTTCGGCGACGTTTCCAAGAACCGGAAGATATTTATGGGCGATGCCGGCAGCCTTACCTTGGGGTTCATTTTGGGTGTGCTCTGCGTAAAATACTCGATGAACAACGAAAGCGTGATGCAGCGCCACGACTTCGACTTCATAATGCCTTACACGCTGCTCATCGTTCCCATCTTCGATGCCGTAAGGGTTTCTCTGGTCAGGATGTTCCACCGGGTGTCGCCGTTCCAGGCCGACAAGCGGCACATCCATCACAAGTTCATCCGTGCCGGCCTGTCCCAGCGCCAGTCCCTGCTGTGCATCGTGTGCATCGCAGTGGCTTACATCGTGCTAAACTGCCTGCTTCTGAAGGTGACATGCAACACAGCTGTGTTCATAATTGACGTGGCATCGTATGTCGCCCTGAACCTTGTTCTCAATGTGTTCATACATAAAAGGGAGGCAGTCGCTGCCTGACTGTAATCCGGCTGCAAGCTGTCCGTTTTCCGAAAGGCCGTCTTTTGCATTGCGAAAGGCGGCCTTTTGCGTTGTAAAAGATGGCCTTTTGCAGTGCGTTTTGCCGCCTTTTGCAAAATGCCTTGCCAGCCGCTGTTTTCCGCGTGGCGTGCAGCCGCCTGCCGGCTTGTGGCATACGGATATGTTTCAATGCTGTTTCCAATGTTTGGCGAACGTGTTTCCTTGGCCTCAGAAAAGCAAAAAAAGGCGTTTTTGTTTTGCCGTTAACATTACATGACGTATCTTTGCAGAAAATAAGCTGTGCTTGGAAACGCACAAGCAAGCTCGCATTACGACATTAAAATGTTATTATGAAGAAACTTACTTTTATTTTCATACTGTCGTTCTTACTTGTGGCAGTATGCGGATTTGCCCAGAAGAAGTATTCGGTTTACGCCGTAGGGTTTTACAATCAGGAAAATCTTTTTGACACTTGCCATGATGACGGCAAGAACGACTATGAGTTCCTGCCTTCCGGCTCGTACCGCTGGAACGGCATGAAATATTCGCACAAGCTGCGCAACATGGCGCGTGTGCTTGCCGACATGGGTACTGACGTGCTTCCGCAGGTCGGCTGTGCGGTGATAGGTTTGTCAGAGGTGGAGAACTCTAAGGTGCTCGACGACCTTACCGCGCAAGAGCCTTTGCGCGCGCGCGGATATAAATATGTACACGTGGAAGGGCCCGACAGGCGCGGTGTTGACTGCGCCATGCTTTACAACCCGGCACTGTTCAGCGTGGGTACGGTCAGGCTTCTGCCTTACGTGCCTGACGGGTCGATGAGGCAAGATTATGTTACGCGCGGCTTTCTCACCGTTACCGGCGAGATGGGCGGCGATTCGGTGTGCGTCATTGTATGCCACTGGCCGAGCCGTGCGGCAGGCCCTGCTTACAGAAACCGTGCCGCAGAGCAGGTGAAGGCCATCAAGGACTCGCTTTTGAGGGTAAATCCGGCCATGAAAGTAATGGTGATGGGCGACATGAACGACGACCCGACGAACAAGAGCATGAAAGACATTCTCCGCGCACTGCCTGAAAAAGATGATGTGGGCGAGGGCGACATGTACAACCCCTGGTACAACCTGCTTGCCAAAGAGGGCACTGGCACACTGTCATATCAAGGCTCGTGGAATTTGTTTGACCAGATTGTGCTTACGCCGAACATGATTGACAAGAAGGGCAAGAGGGACTGGACAACGCTTAAGTACTTGAAAAACCAGATATTCCGCCGTGACTACATCATCAACAAGGACGGCCGTTACAAGGGCATTCCCAAGCGTACCCACGCCGGCGGAGCATGGCTTGACGGCTAAAGCGACCACCTGCCGGTTGTTGTCTACCTTGTAAAGGAGCGGCAATGAATGGCGTAGAAAGCCATCCGCTGCAACCGTTCTTGCCGCCGAATGCGCGCCTGCTGATGCTCGGCAGCTTCCCACCGTCGCGCCGACGCTGGTGCATGGACTTCTTTTACCCGAACTTCATCAACGACATGTGGCGCATTTTCGGGCTTGTGTTCTTTGGTGACAAGGAGCGTTTTGTAGACGTTGGGCGGTCGGTTTTCCGTCGGGACGACATAATAAGGTTTCTTGAAGAGAAGGGCGTTGCCCTGTATGATACGGCAAGTGCCGTGCGGCGGACAAAGAATACGGCTTCTGACAAAGACCTTGAAATAGTAACCCCGACCGATATTGACGCCCTTTTGCGCCGCATTCCGGCGTGTGTCGCTGTGGCGACTACCGGACAGAAGGCCACCGATGTGTTCACATCTCGCTTTGGCATGCGGCAGCCGAAGGTCGGAACGTCGGAGCCTTTTACCTTTGACGGCCGCCAGATGAGGCTTTACAGGATGCCAAGCAGTTCGCGGGCATATCCAATGAAGGTGGAAAACAAGGCCGCATACTATGAAAAAATGTTTGAGGAAATAGGCTTGAAAGACTGATTTTATGACAATAATAGGCATCGCCGGAGGTACTGGTTCCGGCAAGACAACCGTAGTAAGGAAGATTGTGGAGGCGTTGCCGCCGCATTATGTCGTGGTTGTACCTCTCGATTCGTATTACAATGACACGTCGCACATGACGGAAGAGGAACGTCATGCCATAAACTTCGACCATCCCGACGCTTTCGACTGGAAGCTTCTTGTAAGGCACATGAACGACCTTCGCAACGGCAAGGCCGTTGAACAGCCCACTTATTCATACCTGCTTTGCAACCGGTTGAAGGAGACTGTCCATGTAGAACCGCGTCCGGTAATCATCATCGAGGGTATAATGACGCTGCTGAACAAGAAGCTCCGCGACATGATGGACCTCAAGATATTCGTCGATACCGACTCGGACGAGCGCCTGATACGCAACATACAACGCGACGTTTTGGAGCGTGGACGCACGGTTGAGATGGTAATCGACCGTTACCTTGGCGTGCTGAAGCCCATGCACGAGCAGTTTATCGAGCCGACAAAGAAGTACGCCGACCTGATAATACCGCAGGGAGGAGAGAACCATACAGGCATAGACATACTCTGCAAGTATATCGAAAGCATCGTAAAATGAAATGTTTTCAATTAAGAATTAAGAGTTAAGAATTAAGAAAACATGTCCCGAATGCCGCCTGCAAAAGGTGCTTTTCTTAATTCTTAACCCTTAATTCTTAACTCTTTGCTTGTTTCCCGGTATATTTTCACTGCGTTGACACACTCCGTAACGCCGTAGAACAGCAGGCACCAGCCGAGGATGAGGAGCGGAACTGTGGCCGAATCCATGGGCTTTACCATGACGAATATTCCGGTGATGAGTATGACCGATGGGCACACCCAGAACCATGCAGGCACACGGAACACACGCCTTGCCCCGGCAAGGGCGATGAACTGGTTGATGGCTCCAAGTATGATGAGCGCGCCGAGCACGTACATCAGCGACTTGACGAACGTGTCAGGTATGACGGCAAGTATCAGTCCGAGTAGTATGCTGCCTATTCCCACGAGGGGGAACGGCGGCCTCGGCGAGGCGATGAGCCGTCCGTCTGCATCGTAAATCTCCGCTCCGGCGGAGTTCTTGCGCGCATTCAGGTATGTGGCGCACGATATGACGCCGGACACGAGGAACATGACACCGATGGCGATGGTTATCCCGCGCACCGTGCTGTCCGGGTTGTTGATGAGCAGTATGCCTGTGACGATGGCGCAGATTGCGCGGAAAACCGCACTTCTTAATATCTTCATGGCTAATCAGAATATGTTTGTTAGCCCCAAAGTTAAGGAAAATATCATATAGAAGCAAGACTTTTCATCACTTTTACGCAAAAATATGACAACACTATACCTTGTCCGCCATGGTGAGACTGTGGACAATGCGAACCGCATAATGCAGGGACAGACGCAGGGAGAGCTTACCGTCAGGGGTAGGGAACAAGCGCAGGAGGTGGCCTCGAGGATGGCCTCCGTACATATAGACGCCTTTGTTTCAAGCGACTTGAAGCGGTCATACGACACGTGCCGCATCATCGCCGCACCACACGGAGCAGCCGTAACAACCACTCCCTTGCTGCGCGAGAGAGACTGGGGCGGCTTTACCGGCAGGTACATTCCAGACCTGAAGGACGAGCCTTGGCCTGACGACATCGAGTCGCTGGAGGCTTTGAGGGCGCGCGCCGCAAGGTTTCTTGATTATGTCAGGGCGGAGTTTTCCTCGTCGGTAGTGCTCGCCGTAGGCCACGGCATAATTAACAAGGCGGTGCAGTCGGTGTTTTTCGACAGGCCGATGCAGGAAATCAAGCCGATGACAAACGCCGAGGTGCGCGTGCTTGAGTTGCGGTGACGTGCCGGCAGGGGTACTGATTACGAGAGGGTGACATGCCTTTACGGCGCGCCACCCTCTCTTCATAGACAATCAATATATATTAAGGTACGTGTGTGCGTGTTTACCTGCGTCCGCCGAAGTGGCCTCCGCCGCTCCTTCCGCTGCTCTTTGCAGTGCCGCTACGCGACCCAGCCGTGCGGCTTATGCTGCCGGTTGTCCGCGTTGGGCGGCTGTTTGTCCTTATTGTTGGGCGTGAAGTGCTGCGCTTCGGAGTGAATGTGGCGTTCGGCTTGCGCTGTGTCGTTGTGGTTGACGGGCGTTTTACGATGTTGCGGTTGAAGCCGTTTCGGTTCGTTACGTTTGGCCGTGCCGTCTTGCGAGTGCTGCTTTCGCGGTTGTTGCGGAAGTTGTTGCGGTTGCCTTTGAAGTTTGTCGAGGGACGCCTGTTGCTGTTCTTGTCGGTTTGCGGTTTGCGGTTTGTCGTGCCTGCGGCGTTTATTCTGCGGTTTCCGGAAAAGTTTCCGCGTCCAGCCGACGGTCTGTCGTGTCCTCCCAGGTCTTTTTTATGGAAGTCGCCGCGGTCGAATCGGTCCCTAAGCCCGTGTCCTTTCGATGCCGCTCCGTGGTGGAAGGTGCGTCCTTTGTACCAGCTGTGGCCGCCGTTGTGGTGCCAGCTGTGGCCTCCCCGGTAGGTTATGTATATGCGTGGACGGCCGAAGTAGTAGAAGTGGCGGTGCGGATAGTGCGAGTAGACGGCAAAGTGCCATACGCCGGCGGTCCAGTACAGCGGTCGGTAGAAGTACGTTGCGGCGCAGAAAGCACGGTATTGCCAGTCGAGCAGGATGTAGCTCAGGTCAAGGTTGCGCTGCCTCCAGTACGTGTCGTACAGGTCGTCGGGCGTGTTGACGCTCATCAGGTAGTCAAGGTTCACTTCGTATGCGGCGTCATACTGCTCTTCGGTCAGGTTCAGCTCGTATGCCATCTTGTCTGTGAGGAACAGCGCCTGCTCGCGTGCCTGCTCGTAGCTCATCGCGCTTGCGGTGGCCGTTATTGCGGCGAGCACCGTGATTATGGTAGCTATGCGTTTCATGATGACAATATGTTTTGTTATGTTTCCTGCTGCAAAGTAACATATAATCCGCCTAACGGCGAAAGGTTTTTCCCTAACTTTCGTGGGGAATTTCCCTATTCTTTATGTTTGGCTGTGCCCGTTGTGGCGTGCCGCAGTGTTTGAAATCCGCAGGTGTGTGGCTGTGTTTTGAATGCCGTTGCCGCTTCGTTTGCAACCTGTTGATATTCAGTGTGTTGCGGACGACGCTGCAAAAGGCCGTCTTTCGCGTTGCAAAAGGTGGCCTTTCAGGCGGTAAAAGACGGCCTTTTGCACGGTGAAAGGCCGCCTTTTGCAAAACTGTAAGCGCCGGACGGCCTTTTGTTTTTGTTGGATATGTTACGCCAGCGTTAAATTTTTCCCTTGCTGCAATACAAATTTCAACATTCGTTTTGAAGTTTACCCGATTTCCGTTAACTTTGCAACGAGTATTAACAAAACAAATTATCTATGCAGAACAAGCTGAAATTAGCAGTGATGGCCTTGTGCTATTCGCCTTTGGCGTTCGCCCAAAGCGATTCGATAGGACTGAAGGGCACTGTCATGAGCGAGTCGGCATTCACATTCACGGAGGCTCAGTTGGGCGAAGATGATGATATGTCATCGAACGTATCAATCATCAACTCCAACTCGAACATCTACGCGAGCGAGGTGGGATACCTCTTTTCGCCGATGCGTTTCCGTTATCGTGCGTTCGACCAGAAGTACAACGACATCTACATCAACGGTACTCCAATCAACGACATGGAGTCGGGGCAGTTCAGATACTCATGGGTAGGCGGACTAAACCAGCAGACGCGCAACATGGAGTCGGCGCTGCCCTTCGAGACAAACAACTTCTCCATGACGGGCATGGGCGGCTCGAACAACTACAACTTCCGCCCCGCGTCGATGCCCGTAGGCCACAGGTTCACCCTTAGCGGAGCCAACCGCAGCTACACGCTGCGCGGAATGTACACGTTCAACTCCGGCCTTAACAGCAAGGGATGGGCTTTCTCGGCCAACATCACCTACCGTTGGGCCAACGAGGGATACGTCGAGGGCACGTTCTACAACTCGCTCTCTTACTTCCTCGGAGTGCAAAAGGTGTTCGGGGACGGCAGCCACTCGCTCTCGCTCGTCACATGGGGCAACCCTACGGAGCGCGCATCGCAGGGTGCCGGCACCGACGAGATGTACTGGCTGGCCAACGACCGCTACTACAACCCTTACTGGGGCTACCAGAACGGCAAGAAGCGCAACTCGCGTATAGTACACGACTATTCGCCCACCGCGCTGCTCACGTGGGACTGGAACATCAACAAGGACATGAAACTCACCACCTCGCTGCTCGGTAAGTACACCATGTATGAGAGCACCAAGCTCAATTACAACAACTCGAGCAACCCCCATCCCAGCTACTGGAAGAACATGCCCAGCAGCTATTACGACGTTTGGTACGACGACCCGGCCAACCGCACGCCTCAGGCTCTCGAAGACTGGAATCGTGCGTATGCTTTCTGGACGGGTTCTAAGGCTAACCGCCAGATAAACTGGGACCAACTGTACTACGCCAACGGCATAGCCGCACAGCAAGGACAGGACGCCATGTACTACATACAGGCCAAGCACAACGACGCCCTGACGCTTACCTTCTCCTCTACGCTGAACATGCAGCTCGGCAAGGACAAGCAGCTGAACGTCGGCATAATAGGCTCGTCAAACAAGGGCATGCACTACCAGACGATGGAAGACCTGCTCGGAGCCACCACATACCACAATATCAACACCTACGCGCTGGGCACTTACGACCGTAACTCCGACGAGATACAGTACGACCTCAACCACCGCGACAAGGTGATAGGCGTTGGCGACAAGTTCGGTTACGACTACAACCTGCTTGTAAACAACTCGAAGCTGTGGGCAAGCTACACCGAGAACTTCGGCATCCTGCACTATACGCTCGCTGCAAGGCTGGGCTACACCTCGATGCAGCGCGACGGAAAGATGCGCAACGGACTTGCCGCCGACAACTCTTACGGCAAGAGCAAGACGGCTGAATTTATCGACGGAGGCTTCAAGCTCAACACAAGCCTCAACCTCGGACGCGGCAACACGTTTACGTTCGGTATAGGTTACGAGCACCGCGCACCGCAGGCGCGCACGGCGTTCGCATCTCCTGAAATCAACAACGACTTCGTTACCAACCTCAAGAACGAGCAGGTGTTCAGCACGGAGCTGGGCTATCAGTTCGAAAACGCATGGCTGCACGCCAACATCAACGCATATTACAGCCATTTGAGGAACGTTACCGACTGGCAGAACTACTACTTCGACGATATCAACTCGTTCTCATACGTCTCGCTTACGGGCATCAAGAAGGAGTATTACGGCTTGGAGGCAGGACTCAAGTTCAAGGTAACGAGCGCGTTCGACGTGAAACTTCTCGGAACAATCAGCGACGCAAAAATCCGCAACAACTCGCATGTGCGCTACATGAACTCCACAAGTGCCGAGTACATCGACGAGATTGTATATAATAAAGGTATGCGCGACTCAGGCACGCCGCTCACCGCTGCAAGCCTCGGTCTCAGCTACCACAGCGGCGGATGGTACATCGACCTTAACTGTAACTACTACGACCGCATCTACCTTTCTTACTCGCCGAGCTACCGTTACGAAAGTACGCTTGGGGCAAGGGACAACGCTTATATGGAAAACTCTGCAGGAACAGACCCCGTTTATGATAATGACGGCAACATCCTGCCATCGGCGCTTGAACAGGCTAAAGGTCATGGTGGTTTCATGCTTGACGGCTCAATCGGCCGCAGCATCTACCTGAAGCGCGGTATGTTGTCAATCAATCTCATGGTAACCAACATCCTGAACAACCAGAACCTATGCACCGGCGGTTACGAGCAGAGCCGCAGCGACTACACTAACAGCGGAAACCTGCGTGCATATAAGTTCTCGAAGAACCCGATGAAGTTCTACGCTTACGGCACCAACGGCATGCTGAACATCACTTACAGATTCTAAACACGAAAGAAGATGAAGACATTAAAGTATATAAAACTTGCAATGATGGCTCTTGTCGTCAGCATGGCGGCCACGTCGTGCATGGATGACGACTGGGACAACCCCACGGGAGACATTCCTCCGTATGGGAACAACGACTTGCAGGAAACCAACGTCGTTACCATTGCCGAACTGAAGAACATGTACTCGTATGCCTTGCAGGAACAGACGGACACCGCACGCATAACGGACGACATACAGATAAAGGTCCGTGTGACAGGAAACGACCTAGGAGGAAACCTGTACAACCAAATTGCCGTTGAGGACGGGACGGGCGCTTTGCTTATCTGCATCAACAAGGGTGGCCTTTGGGGCTACCTGCCTGTAGGCCAGCAGATACTTGTAAGCTTGAAAGGCCTTTATATAGGGACTTACGGCAACCAGCCGCAGATAGGCACTCCGTACACCAGCAACAGCGGATATACATCGCCGAGCCGCATGAACCACACCCTGTGGCTTGAGCACATGAAGTTGCTGGGCACATTTGACGAGGTGACGATGACGCCGGAAGAGTTTGACATGAGCCGTGTTGACGACACCGATTACATGGAGGAGAACTGCGGAAAGCTGATGGTTGTGCGCGGCGTAACTCTGCCGCAGGCCAACGGCAAGCGCACTTTTGCGCCTGAAGACGCCGTAACGGCGGGCAACGCCGTCAACCGGATGATAGCCGGAACAACGTCAATCGTTGTGCGCACGAGCACATACGCCGACTTCGCTGGCACCGTTATGCCCGAGGGCAAGGTTGACATTACCGGCATATTCACGCGCTACCGCGACACATGGCAGATACTCATGCGCCAGGACGGCGACTTCAAACAGTCAGAATAAGGCAATAACAGACAACAGTTTTATCAACAAATAGAAAACATTTAGTTATGAAAAAGATATTGTATTCAGTGTTCGCCCTTGCCATTGCGGCGTTCACATTCACGAGTTGCGAGGATGTTCCGGCACCGTATGACGACCCGAACGACAACCCGTCAGACCAGCCCATCGTCATCGAGCCGTCGGGCGACGGAACGGCAGCAAGCCCTTACAACGTAGCAAGGATACTTGAACTGGCCGGAACATTGGAGAGTGGCGAGGACTTGCCAAGCAAAGTGTACATCACCGGCGTTGTGGTTGGCATTGAAGAGAATTATAATTCATTGGGTCCAAGTGGCACTCCGTATGGTAATGCTACATTCACGATTGCAGACAATGAGGATTCTAACACAACGTTTCTTGTCTACCGTGCGAATTACTTTGACAATAAGAAATGGCAAGAAGGCCAAGATATTCTTGAATTCGGCGACTCTGTAGTGGTATATGGTACCGTTACTAACTACAACGGAACGATAGAGACCGACCAGAATAACGCTTACTTAGTGTACCTCAATGGCCAGACAGGCGAAGGCGGTGGCGGTGACGAGCCTACACCGGGCGTTGAACCCGAAGGCGACGGTTCGCTTGAAAATCCGTACAATGTGGCAGGCATTATAGCTTATGTTTCTACATTTGAAGCGAACGAACAGTCTCCTAACGATGTCTACATCAAGGGGAAGGTGGCTTCAATCAAGGAAAATTATGATGAAGCAGATCCGCAATACGGCAACGCCACTTATTACATTTCCGACGATGGGAATAATGACAACACATTCTATATCTACCATTCGTATTATTTAGGAAATACAAAATACACATCGGGTGATGTACTTAAAGTAGGCGACGAGGTAATAGTCTGTGGAAAGGTGACTAACTATGTCGGCGACAAAGGCTACAGCACGCTGGAGACTGTCGGTGGTCAGAGCTACCTTTACTCGTTAAACAGTGTGGGCGGCGGCGATGAGCCGGGCACTGGTGATGACGAACCTATCACTGGAGGTGAAGTTGTTGGCAACAGTGTTGTCGTTAAAGCAAACGGCTTTGGGTTGGCAGATAAGACAGGCTTGTCAGTTCTCACATTGGTTGATGGGACGACTTTGACTTTTGACAAGAATGGTGGTTATACTGCTCCTGCGTTCTATACGCTTGGCGATGGTTCGTTTAGAATGTATCCCAGCAACACATTGACTATAAGTTCTGCAAAAACAATAGAAAGTGTAGACATTAAGTGTGACGAATATCAAGGTACTATTTACAATGCTTCAGGCGATATTTCTACTTCAGCAGGAACGATTAACGTTGATGGTGCAGCAGTAACGGTCACAGGAGCGTCAACAAACAGCCTTGTATTGACCAATACGAGTACGACAACAGGTGCTCCGTCACAAATAAGGATAGTAGAGTTAACCATCCATTATGCCGAGTAATTGAATGGGATTTGTTGCCAGTGCGTAACCCGCTGACAATCAGCCTCTTTCTAAAATGCCGCCTTTCGCATTGCGAAAGGCGGCATTTTGTCGTGTAAAAGATGGCCTTTTGCAGTGCAAAAGGTGGCATATTGGGAAGCGACTGGTTATCAGAAGCCGTCTTATTGGCGGCAACCGGTATGTTGGAAGCATGACTATTGGCAGTCAGGCAAAGGCATTATTTCACTTGAAACGTTTGGAAATGACGGTCAAAAAGGTTATCTTTGCATAAGATAAGCTGCACTCGGGAAATTGAGAGCAAGCTCTCTTTCCGCTCGTTTGCATTATCTTTGCTTGCGGATAAATATTTTTATGGCTGTTGACATTGCTAAGAGAATAAAAGATACGGCACTGGCAGTAATGCCAGAAAACGGCAAGGTGATATTGTTCGGCTCGCGTGCGCGTGGTAATTGGCATGAGGGGTCGGATTGGGATTTGCTCGTTTTATTGGACAAAGACTGTATAAGTGAGAGTGACCACGAGCGGTATGCCTATCCGTTTTGGGAACTTGGTTGGGATATTAACGCCATGATACATCCCATAATCTATACAATGAAAGAGTGGAATGCACGCCGTGGCAGTGAGTTTTATGACAACGTAATATCTGAAGGGGTTGTGATATGTTGACAACGGAGGAGCGCAGGGCAATAATAAGGTTTAGGGTGGAGAATGCGTATAATGTTTAAATAATGGTAATAAACCTCCGGATAAATTTTGAAGTTAGCCGGAAAATGAGTAACTTTGCAGCCCGAAAGCGTTTTATCGCGAAGAAACAGATTAACATTCAATTATAAAACTAACGATGAAGAAAGGTATCCATCCCGAAAACTATCGCCCCGTCGTATTCAAGGATATGTCCAACGGCGATATGTTCCTTACACGTTCCACATGCAAGACAACGGAGACAGTGGAATTTGAAGGTGAAACTTACCCAGTGGTAAAAGTCGAAATCTCAAGCACTTCGCACCCGTTCTATACGGGCAAGAGCAAGCTCGTCGACACGGCAGGCCGCGTAGACAAGTTCATGAGCCGCTACGGTAAGGCGCGCAAATAATATATTCACATATATTTTGAAGGCAAAAGAAAATGCGTTTTGGCGTAGTCGCATATGCGCCAGAACGCATTTTTTGTCTATTCAGGCAAGTTTCTCCTACTAAACAAATAACGATATGAACAGGTTTTATTATTTTCTCATTCTGCTTGCCGCGGCCTTTTCGTTCGCATCGTGCAGCGATGACGACGGCGGCGGCTCGCAAGGCGGTGGACGCAATGCCAACAGGAACATCGTCACTGACGAGCCGGCGGTGGCACGCCTTGAGTTTCCGCGCCTGAAAGAAGGCAACAACAAGGTTATAGTTTACCGTACAAGCGACAATCGGACGTATGATGCCGACCGTGTGAACTTCGCCGTTGAGTGGGACTGTGACAAGAAGTCGCAACGCTGGTCGTGCTATCAGATGCACCGGGGGTATAGCGGAAGCTTCAGCAGGGTTGTCGATGGCTACTTTAATGACACGGAGAATCTTGACCCGGGTGACTATTATGAAACGGACTATATTAATCGTTCAGGTTATGAGCACGGGCATATCTGTCCTAATGCGGACAGGACGTATTCTAACAGAGCCAACTACCAGACATTTTATATGACAAATATGCAGCCGCAATATCATAAGTTCAATGGTTACACTAATAGCGGCTCAGATCGTGGCGAGGGGCTTTGGGTGAGAATGGAGAACTGGCTGCGCCGCATTACTCCGGACAATACGACGGATACTTTGTATGTATGCAAGGGTGGAACAATCGACAGTGACGAAAACATAATTGAACGTTTGCAAGGCAGGCTGATTGTACCGAGATATTTCTTTGTGGCCTTACTGATGAAAAATAGCTTGGGGTATAAAGCTATTGGACTGTGGTTCGAACAGGATGAAAACAATTGGCATGACGACGAACCACTGTCAAATTTCGCCATGACGATAGACGATTTGGAGGAACTTACAGGCATAGACTTCTTCTGTAACCTGCCTGACGATATAGAAGAAGACCGCGAAAGCACAATGGCAATCAGGACTTGGGGACTAAACTGACGGTTAATTCATAATGCAGAATGCATAATTCATAATGGGGCGGACGCCGTGCAAACTTAATGAAAGTTATTGATACAGACTTGTTGCACGGCGTCCGCCCCATTATGAATTGTGAATTATGAATTATGAATTTTATCTGTGTTGGCCTTGATTTCCTCGTCTGATATGGCATAATTCATCAAGTCGCCGTTGAGGTACTGCTCGTAGGCGGTCATGTCGATAAGCCCGTGGCCGCTGAGGTTGAACAGAATGACTTTCTGTCGGCCGCTTTCCTTGCACTTGTTGGCTTCCCTTATCGTTGCCGCTATTGCGTGGCAGCTCTCCGGGGCGGGCACGATGCCCTCGGTGCGGGCGAAGAGCAGGCCTGCGTCGAACGATTCCAGCTGGGGTATGTCGACGCCGCGCATCAGCCCGTCTTTAAGCAGTTGCGAAACGATTACGCCCGCTCCGTGGTAGCGCAGGCCGCCGGCGTGGATGTTGGCGGGCTTGAAGCTGTGGCCGAGGGTGAACATCGGAAGCAGCGGTGTGTAGCCGGCCTCGTCGCCGAAGTCGTATTCGAACACGCCGCGTGTAAGCTTGGGGCAGCTTGCCGGTTCGGCTGCTATGTATTCGGTTTTCGCCCCTTCCTTTATGTTGTGCCGCATGAAGGGGAACGCTATTCCGCCGAAGTTCGAGCCTCCGCCGAAGCATGCGATGACGGTGTCGGGGTATTCGCCGGCCATTTCCATTTGTTTTTCTGCTTCAAGTCCTATTACCGTCTGGTGCAACGCCACGTGGTTGAGCACCGAGCCGAGTGTGTATTTGCAGTGGGGCGTGGTTGTTGCCAGCTCTATTGCTTCCGAGATGGCCGTGCCGAGCGAGCCTTGGTGCATGGGGTCGCGTGTTATTATGTCCTTGCCTGCACGTGTCGACATCGACGGCGAGCCTGTAACCTCCGCGCCGAAGGTGCGCATCAGTATGCTGCGGTACGGCTTCTGCTTCAGGCTTATCTTGACCTGGTATACTGCGGCTTCAAGCCCGAACACTCGCGCGGCGTAGCTCAACGCGGCTCCCCACTGTCCCGCGCCGGTTTCGGTGGTTACGTTTGTGGTGCCCTCTTGCTTGCAGTAGTAGCACTGTGCGAGTGCGGAGTTGATTTTGTGGCTGCCCAGCGGATTGGTGCTTTCGTTCTTGAAGTAGATGTGTGCGGGCGTGTCGAGCGCTTTTTCGAGCGCGTATGCGCGCACGAGCGGCGTGGGCCGGTAATACCGGTACTTGTCCAGCACCTCGTCGGGTATGTCGAGCCATGCGTTGGTCTGGTCGAATTCCTGCCTGCAACACTCCTCGCAGAACACGGGGAAGAGGTCTTCCGCTTTCAGCGGCTCGTGCGTTGCTGGGCTAAGCGGCGGCAAAGGCTTGTTCACCATGTCTGCCTGTATGTTGTACCATTGTGTCGGCATCTCTTTCTCTTGCAGTATGAATTTCTTTTGTTTTCCCATTTTGCGATGTTGTTTGTCGGTTTGTCACTTGAAAAATGATTATTGCTGCAAATATAATGTGTTTTTGATGGTAATGCAAAACTTTATCAAGTTTTTCTTGCAAAATGTGTTGTTTTTGTCAGTTTTGGCCTTTCTTGCGGCGTAATAAGTATGCGTTTCCGTAAGTGTTTGATTTCCAATGCGTTGTAAAAGGCCGTCTTTTGGCTTGCAAAAGGTGGCCTTTTACAACATGAAAGACGGCCTTTTGCATTGCAAAAGACCGTCTTTTATCAATCCGTTTGCCGTC
>ERZ780076.51-NODE-51-length-65640-cov-7.854921_pt1 | contig 65640 bp, 52 predicted proteins | sample MGYA00511022_ERZ780076 | MGnify/ENA primary metagenome ERZ780076 (study PRJEB29588, sample SAMEA2148733) | human gut metagenome | biome: human gut; feature: human-associated habitat; material: faeces | place: Denmark | collected 2008/2010 ... | reverse complement strand
CAGGCTTATTGCATAAGATTATTATACCGAACTCACGTTAAAATAGTCACATCAAGACAAACGGATTTGAGAGCATATAAGCGTAATTCTCCTATAAATAAAAATTAAATAAGTTAAATCTCGTCCTTTCGGAATACAGGGAAAACCCACAAATTCTTTTTTTTACCTTTTTAATAGCAAAATATTGATAATCAATGAGTAATGGATACAGATAATGAATTTGGAAGTTCTTGTCCTACTTCCGCCTTGCCGTTGTATCAACAGGCCGAAGGTTGGAAAGACTTATGGAACTTAAAAGGTGGAGCGGAGACAGTAACGGGTATTGAAAATGTAACTGTTCCAAGCAAAGATAAAAAGTCTTGTATATACGCATCAACGGAATGAAGGTGGAACATACCGTTTCGGGAGAAATATACATCAAAGACGGCAAGAAGTTTATTGCAAGATAAAACAGGAAGTCCTATTATACAGGAAAATGGGCAGGCAAGAAGTAATAATACTTTGCCTGTCCATTTTAATTGGTTATTTTGCAAATCTCAATAACAATCAATTCGACTTTACCTATACGCCCATAGTTTACGCAGATAAGGCAATAAGAAATATATTGAAAACATAAGGATATATAGCATCAACACCTGCACCGAATTTGTGTTGATACCATCGATGCTTGCCCCTGGGAGCGAAGCTACAAATGAAACGCTTGCGTTCATTAATTCAACAGCCTTGACAACAATAGCGGACAATGTGCCTTGCAGCCACGGCTGCCATGCAAACAACATGATGAACGCCACGCCGTAGAGAATAACGGCAGACAATGGAATGACGGCGAAATTTGCCAACAGGAAATAGCAGGAAAACCGGCCGAAATACAATGCCACCAAAGGGGCAACGCCCAACTGTGCTGACAATGAAACCGCCGTCATCTGCCAAATATAATTTACAACGCGGATATTTCTTATACGTTGCGGCATGGCATAATAAAACACCGGATAAAAGACAATGATGAACATCACCGACATGAACGACATCTGAAAACCAACATCGTATAAATTCAACGGATTTACAACAAGCACGGAAAATGCGGCCACGGCCAAGACATTCAATGAAATCTTGTCGCGGTTAAGCAAATTGACAAAAGAACAGACTGAAAGCATAACCGCAGAACGCACCGCAGACACGGGCAAGCCTGCAATAAAAACGTATGCCCAAACGGCTGTGACAATGAAAACTTGGACGATCACCGAACTACGGCGTTTGAAAAACAACAACAGCAACATTGCGTATATGATGCCAAGGTGCATACCTGACAAAGACAATATGTGCAACGCTCCGGAAACAGAATAATCGTCGGTCATATCATCTGACATCGATACCCGTTCGCCAAGAGTCATCGCTGCCAGCACGGCATAATCTTGTCCGTCAATACCCAACTTCTTGAAATTGTCAAGCAGCTTGCCTCGCAACTGCAACGCCTTTATCTTAGAGCGTTCAACCAATGACAATCTTTCAAAACTAACAACATCTTCGCTCCAATCGTCCACATACAGAAATGTTGTGAACGAATAACCATGAAACAGCAGATAACGGCCATAATCAAAGGTTGAACCGGCAAAACTTGCAGGCTTCTCTAACTTCGACCTCACCCTTAGTCCGCAGCCGGGCTTCAGCTGTTCCGCCCGGGCATCCTTGAATATGGAAGCCCTAATCTTGACAGGTCTCGGCCAATTAGTAACAAGTAAATCGCAACGCATTACCTTGCCTGACTCTTCCAACGGACTAACCACCACTGCCTCATAACAAACTTCTCCGTCTGGCACATCAATACGAACCGACGATAACTCATGTTCGGCAAGGCAACCGCCGGAACATAAGCAAGCCGTGAAAAGCATTACGGTCTGCGCTATGCCGTAGCCCTTTGCTGCCACGGCCAATACGAGCGACGAGACAAATGCCACAAACCATAAACTTAACGGAATATGGCCAGACAACTCAACGCCCAATATTATGCCGAAAGCAAAAAACAGTACGACGCGCAACATCGGATACAACTGTATCTGTCCGTTTACTTTCATAGTCTTAAAGTAGAGCTTATCCGTATTTAATTTACAAATATAGCGAAAGGTGAGTGCAGCGGCAAGAAAAATACGAAGTATTTTGCTTTGCATTGCTGAACCGCATCCTATATTCGTGCAAACAAATATAGCGAAAGGTGAGTATAGCGGCAAGTAAAATACAAAGTATTTTGTTTGGCATTGCCGAACCGCATCCTGTATTCGTGCAAACAAATATAGCGATTTTATATGATAATGGTTCATTTTCAACACAAAAGCATTACCTTTGTTCGGAATAAAAAGCAAGCGACATGATTTTTTACTTATCAGGTACAGGCAACTCTCTTTGGGCGGCCAAAACCATAGCCAAGGCTACCGGCGAAAGATTAATCAACATCTTGGATAAAGAAAGAATACGGACACGGTTCTCACTTGATGAAGATGAACGCGTAGGGTTTTGCTTCCCTGTGCACGGTTGGCGTCCGCCTATGGCATTAAGGAAATTCATAAGTCAATTGTCATTTGACGATGCAAAGCCGTATTACTGCTTTGCACTATGCACGGCCGGTGACAACATTGGTGAAACCATCAATATTTTAAGAAGCGACCTTGCGTCAAGAAACATACATCTTGACAGCGCATTCTCGCTTATCATGCCGGAATCATACGTCGGTCTACCATTCATGGACATTGACACTCCCGAAAACGAGAAACGGAAAAAAGATAAAGCTGCAAAAGACCTTGAACGGTTTATAAAGATAATAGGAAAAAAACAGAAAAATATTGAAGAGCTTACAGTCGGACGTTGGCCGAAAATCAACAGCCGGGTTATCGGTGGCTTTTTCACAAAATACATGATAACCGACAAACCGTTCCATGTAACCACTGGAAAGTGTATTGGCTGCGGATTGTGTGCCGCCTCGTGTCCGACCGGTAATATTTCACTAAATAATCAAAAGCGTCCACAATGGCATCACGACGGTTCCTGCCTTGCATGTTTCTCCTGCTACCATCATTGCCCCAACCATGCCATCGAATACGGACGGATGACAAAAAATAAAGGGCAATATTATTTTAATAAGGAAAAAAGTAAAAGCACGGACGTGTGATGTAGTCTTGTGCAGAAGAATTTTTATAGTAAGTAATAAAAAAGCGGCACGTATTAATTTACGCGCCGCCTTTTATTTGTGTTAAGACAGTTTTTATTGTCTTATTCAGCTACAGGTATAAGCTCGATATAGAACAGATTGCTTGTGCTTGCCTTTGCCAGCTCATGGCTTCCGGCTTCAAGTTGAACCGTCAAAATGCGAGTTGTCGCGTTTGCTTCGTATTTCACGTCGTCAATCTTAATGTCATAATTTTTGTTTTCGCTATTTGTTCCGAAGTACAAATTCAATGTCATCGGCTTGTCAATGGTGAATTTTATGCTTGTAGATGACTCCATCTTAAGGCAGTAGGTGTATTCAGTTCCATTGATTGTTACAGAGCCTTTCGAGTTGGACGTATTACCAGTGATGTCAAAGAAGTCAGAGTTTGTCCATGTATTGTCGCCGAAGCTACATGTTATTGCACCTTCGATCACTGGCGTGTCACCACCGTCACCTGTTTCTCCGCCTTCATCGCCGCCACCGGGTTCAGTGGTGCCACCCTCGTCACCGCCTTCGCCACCTTGTTCGCCGCTTTCAGCATTTTCATCGCCATAGATTTTAACGAGTGACGTTTCGTAAGACAAGATCTTATTCTTCAGTTCTGTATTAACGCCGTAGTCTTCGTCATCAACGGAATTGTTGAAAGTCCAAGTGAAGTCGCCATGGTTCAAACGGCCAGCACCATAATATCCGGTAACAACCGTAGGAACATCGGCTGCTGCGTCAGGTGTGTAACCGTCAACGTAGAATACCTTGCTGTCAATGTCGAAGTTGTTGTAGGATGTCCCTCCTTCAAGGGTTATTACAGAAGATGGCACTTGTTCGTTGCGCGTTGATGCTTCGTACGCATCAAACTGGGTGTTGTCTTCCTGATATGGAACGTATGTATATTTGCCGTTGAATGTGTTTCCGTATGATTTTATTATTCCACCATTCTCACCGGAGAATGTCCCGTCTCCGTCTCCAGAGATATCAGAGCCTTGCAACGAGATAAGCATCGGATACTTAGTGTTACGGAAATAGTTGTTCTCAACAAACACACTTGAGCCCATAGTCGCGCCGACACCATATTTTGATATACCGTCATAATAGTTGTTATAAACATGGACTGTCATAGTGCGCACACGTGGAGTACGTGAGTCTGTATGGTCAAACCAATTGTGATGGTAGGTGAGCCAGTTTTCTCCTGTTTCACTCTTCATTCCACAAAGTGAGCTTTTACCGCTGTCCCAAAAATGGTTGTAAGAGAATGTGCAATATTGCGAATCGTCTTTTACGTCAAGCGAACCATCTCCTTTAGCTTGGTCTGAGGCACTTCCCGGATTTCCATAAAATATGTCGTTATTATGTATCCACATGTATAAAGATTCTTTAATGGAAAAACCATCATCGGCAAATAGCATAGTGGCAATATTGCGTATTTCTATATTGTTTGCTTTGACTGCAACTAAGCCCCAACCGTACCAAGTAGCATCGTCTCCGATACCTTCAAATGTAATGTTCATTGCGGTTTTATTGTCTTTACCTTTAATTTGCAACGCATCAGCATCTCCCATTAACTGGCTATTGTCAACATCCTTGATTTGTCCAATGAATCGGATTGCGAAAGGACGAGTCTCATAACCTTTTTCAAAAGCTTGTAATATGTTACCAAGCCCGGTTCTTGTTTCCTTACCGCCTTTGCTGTTGATAGTCATGTCATATTGTATCGTATTGAAGTTGTCGTTGGTGATGTAGAGCACAATGGCATCTTTCTTTAATGAGCCGTCATTATTATATGCACCTACGCCTTCTGTACGGTTAAAGTGTGCATAGCCGGAACGGTCATAGTTTGTAACAGTCATGTTTTCGGCAACGCCTTCAACTCCGCTCACCTCGTTGCCTTCGCTGTCAACGGCAACAACCTTGATTGCATAGTCGCTGCCTGCAACGAGGCCTACAACGTCGGCACGGGCGTAAGAGCCGTAGTCGCGCACGAGCTGCTGGTCAATCTTCGTCCAGTCAGAGTATTGTCCGCCTTTCACGTAAACGCTGTAAGACTCTGCTCCGTTGTATTTATCCCATTTTGCATAAAGAGATTCTTGCCAGCCTTTTGCCTCGGTAATGTTGATTTCGCCTTCCTGTATGTCGCCATCACCGCCTGTAGGTTGAGCTATTGCAAAATCAATCTTGTTGACGGTTTTTGTGTAAACGTCTTGCCATGTTCCGGCGATTGGTGTTACGGTTACCGTGCCAGCCGCGCGGTCGAATGCAACATTTACGTCATCGGTGTTGTAATACTTGATTTCGCTGCCGAGTGTCAGGCGCATCTGGTTTTCCGCCGTATTGAGAGGCACATCATTATAATTTGTAGTGGGAGGGGTAACTTCGCCACCGCCGTCACTTGTAACGCTAATGCTGTAGATGTAATAACCGCCTGTGCTGGTTATTGTCACGTCTCCGTCGGCTGCAACGGTGCCGGTGCATATGGGCACGCTTGATAATACAAACTTTTCGGGATACAAAGTTGCCTCTCCAAAACCCGTAGTTCCCGAAAGGTTGTTTGCATTGATGGTACGGTTTTCTGCATCTTTGCTGCTTGATACAGCCTTTACTGTTACGACCTGCCCTTGGGTGAGGCCGGGTATTGTGATGGTTGCCGTTCCGTTGAAAGCTAATCTCGACCCACCAATGTCTACACGTACAATGTCTTTGTCTTCACATGTGAATTTAAGGCCATTGGTGTAGGCAAGCTCTGTGCCGTTGGCTATCAGTGCTTCGCCTGTCAGGGCGTTGACGTTTCCGTATCTGTCTTTTGCGGAATCGTAAGTCCAGTTTTCAGTGTCAGCGGCAAGGTTTGTTTTGTCAGTGCTGCTGATGGAGGTGAAGCTCCAACTCTGTTGCGCATTTGCGTTTGTCGCTGTCAGCATGAACAGCGCAGTGAGCAAAGTATATAATAAGGTATTGATTGTTTTCATAGTGCAGATTTACTTTTTGATGAATTTCTTTCCGTTTACAATGTAGATGCCGGCAGGCAGGTTTTCTTTAGAAGTGCCTACGAACTGTCCGCTAATTGTGTATATGCGGTTGTTGCGCTGTTTGTCAGCAGTTTCAACTTCTGTGATGCCTGACGTGTCGTCATTGTAAGTGAGGTCGATGCTGACGAACGACATGTCTTCCGTCAGTGAAGTTTCGTCTTCAAAAGTCATCGTTACATTGTTGCCGCTAAAGGTCAGTGAAGTGACAAAACCGCCGGTTTCTTGACCGTTTACGTACACAGTCTGCTCCGTGTCCGCAAAAGCAACGCCTCCTGAAAGCATGGCAATCAGGAAGGCAGATAAAGCCTTTCTTTTCATGATTAGTTTGTTTTAAATAGTTTTTTGTAGCTTATTGACGTAGCAAAGATATAAGAAAAGTTTTAATGTTTTTGTTAAATGACAAAGAAATGTATCATAAAGGTGGACATATTTAACGTTTATTATATAAAAGATGTCTTGGGGGCTTGATATGATAACGCCCTGCTTTAAGCCGGCGTTACAGAATGTCGGGTTTTAAAGCAGGGCGTTTGTAAGGCTTTTTTGAGTGTATGTCGCTATCAATATTCGTCGTCAGCCACGTCGTCGTCAGCCAGTTCAAGGTCTTCAGGTGTTTCCTCTATGGTAGTACGGTAACTTTCTTCGGTGAGTTTGTCTTCATCGAAAGTGTCGTCATCGTCTTGATCGTCAAACTTATCCTCCACTTCGGGCAAGTCTTCGTCTTCATTGTCTTCTTCGTCAAACTTGTCTTTTTCATCCTGTTCGAATTTCAGCCTCGGCTTTTCAGTCTCAGGCTTGAGCTTGGCAAATATGGCCTCAATCCATGCGCCTTTTGGTATTTCGAGTACGGAAAAGCCGTCGGCCACTTTCTTTTCATACATTCCTCCTGGTTTGTGCAGGCGGTCTTTCGGTAGGGTGGTGGTGCTGATGTCGAAGCCGCTTTGTATTATGTCCTGTATGCTTTGCGAGAGAGAGTCCCATCCTCCGCCGAAGTTGCGGTCGATTACTTCCATCAGTTTTTCAGCAGAGATGTGGCGTATGTTCTCATACGTCAGGTCAGTTACGCGCATTATCGGGCGTTTTTTTACCGCTATTTTTGTGTCTCCTCCGTCACCAGTGTGCATCAATCCGACATTGTAACCGCGTGCTTCGTATTTTTTTATTACTTCCGGGCGGTCAGCCTTTAACTCTTCTACGTCGAAAGCGCTCTTTATTATGTCTATGTAATGTCTTAAGTTCTCTTTTATGTCAGCATCTTTTTCCGCAGCCTCAAGCATTCTGAAAATGTCATTTTCCTGAATGTCCCAGACGTTGCTCTTGTTCAACGTTTTCAATGTAAGTGACTTCTTATCAATATTTTTCATATATCGTATATGTTAAATGTTCTTGTTTTCAGTGTTGTCTTTATCCCTGTCGTCGAGGACTGGAAATTTGCTCCGGAACTCGTATAGTGCATTGATGTCCAAGTCGGCAGTAATTGTTTGTTCGGTTTTTCCGTCAGCTTGTTTTACGACATGTCCTTTTGCATCGATTATCACACTGCCTCCACCGTAGCAGCATAAGGGGTCTTGTCCTATACGGTTTGCGCCTATGACGTAGCATTGGTTCTCTATGGCGCGCGCTTTTAACAGGGTGTTCCATACGTCCTGCCTGCTTTCCGGCCAGTTTGCCACGAGTATGATTGCGTCATAGTCGCCGCGATAGCGTGACCAAACAGGGAAACGCAGGTCATAACAGGTGAGAAGAAGGAATTTGACTCCTTTATATTCGGCTACAACCCTGTGGTTTCCGGGCGTAAAACGTTTGTCTTCACCTCCACAAGTAAACAAATGATGTTTGTCGTAGAAATAATAAGAGCCGTCGGGAAGCACAAAATACAACCTGTTGCGCAATGTTCCGTCAACAGGCTTGACGGACAAGCTTCCACATACCACACATTGGCGGCTCGCGGCGGTGCGCTTCATCCATTCTAACGGTTCGTCGCCAAAGGCATCATCGTCAGGTGTGACATTGAAGCCTGTAGCCCACATTTCGGGCAACACATATATGTCGGATTGCCGAGCACCGGCCAGCAGCGCGTCCGCAGATTTGATGTTGTCGCCAATGCTTGCCCACTTTATGTCGGTTTGTATAATCGTTACTTTCACGTTATGCGGCATTCAAGTTTATATGGGTGTTGCAAAAGTAATACATTCTCCGTTAACCGCAAGTTTTTGAATGATAATTTTTGCTTAATACGATATATTTCTTACTTTTGCAATATCATTATGGTAAAACCTTTGGCAGAAAGACTTAGGCCCAGGACGCTTGACGGATATATCGGACAGAAGCATCTTGTAGGCGAAAACGCCGTTCTCCGCAACATGATAGATTCAGGCCGAATTGTGTCGTTCATATTGTGGGGGCCTCCCGGCGTTGGCAAGACGACGCTTGCACTGATCATAGCTAATCAGCTCAAGGTGCCTTTCTATACTCTTAGTGCCGTGTCAAGTGGTGTGAAGGAAGTGCGCGAGGTGATAGAGAAAGCGAAGCATTCAGGCTTTTTCAACAGCAATGCGCCAATATTGTTTATAGACGAGATACACCGTTTCAGTAAGAGCCAGCAAGATTCTTTACTGGCGGCAGTTGAACAAGGTGTGGTGACTTTGATTGGTGCCACGACCGAGAATCCTTCGTTCGAAGTGATAAGGCCATTGTTGTCGAGATGTCAGTTGTACGTGTTGAAACCACTTGAAACAGAAGACTTGCTTGACTTGTTGAATAAGGCTGTAACAGAAGATGTCGAGCTAAAAAAACTTGATATACGGTTGAAAGAAACCGGTGCGATACTTCGATATAGTGGCGGCGATGCACGAAAGTTGCTCAACATACTTGAACTTGTTGTAGGGGCTGCTAACAGCACTACGGTAGAAATAACAGACGAAGCTGTTGTGGCATGCCTGCAACAGAATCCGCTGGCTTATGACAAGGACGGAGAGATGCATTATGACATTGTTTCGGCATTTATAAAGAGTATACGAGGCTCAGACCCAGATGCCGCTTTATACTGGTTGGCACGGATGATAGAAGGCGGTGAAGACCCGAAGTTTATCGCCAGGCGGTTGATTATAAGTGCGGCGGAAGACGTGGGGCTTGCAAATCCTAACGCATTGCTTCTTGCCAATGCGGCTTTTGAGGCCGTGAACAAGATAGGATGGCCGGAAGGACGAATCCCGTTGGCTGAGGCGACAGTTTATCTGGCTACGAGTGCAAAAAGTAATTCTGCATATGATGGCATAGCAGCGGCCTTGGATTTAGTGAAGAAAACCGGCAACCAGCCGGTGCCGTTGCATTTGCGCAATGCCCCGACCAAGTTGATGGCTGACCTCGGATACCACGATGGATACAAGTATGCACACAACTATCCGGGCAATTTTGTAGTGCAGCAGTATTTGCCTGATGCCATAAAGAACGAGAGGTTGTGGCATGCACAGCATTCTCCTTCGGAAGATAAGATGTATCAAAGGATGCTGGCTTGCTGGGGTGACAGGTTTAAGTAAAAATGATAATTGACTTTAAGGTGATATAGAAATGAAGATTGTTGTATTAGACGGATATAGTGTAAATCCGGGAGATTTGTCATGGAAAGCTTTTGAGGAGATAGGAGAGCTGGTTGTGTATGACAGAACGAAAGCTGAAGATGTTATAAACCGTGCGCATGGAGCAGATATAATATTGACAAATAAGGTTGTAATATCTGACGATATTATGGCGGAGCTCGGAAATTTGAAATATGTAGGTGTGCTTGCAACGGGGTACAATGTTGTAGATGTCAAGTCTGCGGCAAACCGTGGAATAATCGTTACCAATGTGCCTGCGTACAGCACGGACAGCGTGGTTCAGATGACTTTCGCACATATATTGAACATGACAAACCGTGTGGCGCACTATGCTCATGAAAATAAAGGTGGAAAATGGAGCTCGTCTGAAGACTTTTGCTATTGGGATACATCGCTTAATGAGATTGCAGGGATGTCGCTTGGTATTGTCGGTTTGGGGAGCATAGGATATAAAGTAGCTTGTGTCGCGCAGAGTTTGGGGATGGATGTTTTTGCATTCACCAGTAAAAACTCTGCTGATTTACCTGCAGGCATACAGAAGACAACTTTTGAGGGATTGCTTGGAATAAGTGATATTCTGACTTTGCATTGTCCATTGACTTCAGATACGTATAAGATGATAAACAAAGATACTCTAAGCATGATGAAGCGTGGTGCCTTGCTCGTAAATACGGGGCGTGGTGCGCTTGTCAATGAAGAGGATGTTGCAGATGCGCTTGCCAGCGGACAACTTGGAGGATATGGAGCTGACGTAATGATACAAGAACCACCGGCTGAGGACAATCCGCTGTTTCATGCTCCTAACGCATACATTACTCCGCATATAGCATGGGCTACAGTTTCGGCACGTAAGCGGCTAATGGGCATTGCTGCGGCAAATGTGAAGGCATTTGCTAACGGAAAGCCCGTCAATGTTGTGAACGGATGAATACGATACAGCTGGTAATAGAGTTCCTCGGGACGTTTGCTTTTGCAATATCTGGAATACGGTGGGCCGCAGCCAAGAATTTCGATTGGTTCGGAGGGTACGTCGTTGGGCTTGCAACGGCTATAGGAGGTGGAACAATAAGAGATGTCATGCTTGGCGTGACGCCGTTTTGGATGACAAACTCCATATATATGATATGTACAGCCGTTGCGCTGGTTACTGTAATAGTGTTCAAGAAGATTATAGTACGCTTTACCAATACATGGTTCTTGTTTGACACATTGGGGCTTGCATTGTTTACTGTTGCAGGTTTACAGAAGACACTTTATGAAGGGTATCCGTTTTGGGTTGCCATTATAATGGGGTGCATAACAGGTGCGGCTGGCGGAGTTATACGTGACGTACTTATCAATGAGGTCCCATTAATATTCCGCAAGGAGATTTATGCTATGGCATGTATTCTTGGCGGATTGGCTTATTATTTATGCCAAGTGGTGGGTCTGAATGTAGAAGCAACTGTAATAATTAGCTTTTCGGTAGTAGTGCTTGTCCGGTTGATGGCTGTGAGGTTACATATATCGTTGCCACACCTTCATAGTGATAATGAATAATGAAAAGTAAATAATGCTTTTAACGTGATTTATGGCCGGCATTCATGTTGGCTATGTTATGTTTGAGCACGTTAAAAACATTAATTGATATAGTTGTTTGGCGGAATTTCATTACTTTTGCAATGATTTATTGAATGGTGGAAAATCCGCCATGGAGATGAATTGCATTTATTGGATACGTTTTTTTGTGTAAGAAGATTTGATTTTCGGAGGGTAACGATGAATAAATACAATATTAGTACAACTGCAAAGAAAGAAGCAGCATATCGTGCATTGGTAAGCCCAAAGTTGATGGCCGGGCTGAAATCGAGAATAGTGTACATTTTATTAAAGAAAAAGAAATACCGTGACAAAGAATATTCTGCCAAACGCTTGGCTGAAGACCTTGGTACAAATACTCGATATGTATCGGCTGTTGTGAACGTATGTTTCGACATGAATTATACATCGCTTGTTAATAAATATAGGATTGATTATGCAAAAAGCTTACTTGTAGACAGGCGTTATAGTGGTTTGCGTATGGAAGAAATAAGCGACATGTGTGGCTTTTCCAACCGTCAGTCGTTTTATGCGGCGTTCTATAAATTTACCGGTTTTACGCCAAGACGTTACAAATTGGATAATGTAGCACTATCAAGTAAAAATGAATAATACATATCGGAGTATGCCTTCAACTGATTTTAATTATATAGAGGGACGTTTTGCTGATGTGATGATGCTTAGGTATCGTCTTGACGGTTTTGAGAAATTGTCACTTAGGCAAAAGAAACTTGTTTATTGCCTGTCACAAGCGGCATTGTACGGAAGAGATATTACGTTTGACCAGTTTGGCCGTTACAACCTACGCATTCGTAAGGTGCTCGAAGTTGTATATGCATGTTATGATGGAAGTCGTGAAGCCAAAGAATTCAAGTCTTTCGAAGAGTATCTTAAGAGGGTGTGGTTTTCAAGTGGAATATACCATCATTATGGGTATTATAAGTTTAAGCCAAACTTTACAGAGGATTTTTTTATTTCAGCTGTCAAATCTGTTAATGTGAAGGAGCTTCCACTTAAGGAAGGGCAGACTGTAGACGAACTTTGTCGGGAACTTGTGCCGGTTATGTTTGATGATGCGGTTTTGCCGGTAAAAGTCTCAAAGAAAGACGGTGAGGATTTGGTAAAGTCATCGGCTTGTAATTTTTATGATGGTGTAAGCCAAAAAGAAGCGGAGGAATATTACGCATCAATAAAAGACTTATCAGACTGTAAGCCTTTGTCTTATGGCCTTAACTCTACGCTTGTAAAGGGAAATAATAGGGTCTATGAGGATATATGGCGTATAAATGGGAAATATGGTAAGGCAATAGAAAAAATCGTATTTTGGCTTGAAAGGGCAATCAATTATGCAGAAAATGACCGGCAGGCAGATGTGATAGAGGTGTTGGTGAAGTATTATAGGACCGGAGACTTGCGTGATTTTAATTCATATTGTATTGAGTGGTTGGCTGATTGCGATTCGATAGTTGATTTTATCAATGGATTTATCGAAGTGTACGACGACCCTCTTGGATTAAAAGGAACGTGGGAGGGACTTGTTGAATATAGGGATATTGAAAGTTCACGGAGGACGCGTCTTATAAGCAATAATGCGCAATGGTTTGAGGATAATTCGCCTGTAGACCGGCGTTTTAAGAAGCAGCATGTAAATGGTATATCGGCAAACGTGGTATGTGCGGCAATGCTGGGTGGAGGAGAATATCCATCTACGGCAATTGGCATAAATCTCCCTAATGCCGACTGGATACGTGTTTGTTATGGAAGTAAAAGCGTTACGATAAGCAATATTATTTCTGCATACAATGAGGCCGCGCGTGGTAACGGTTTTTATGAGGAATTTGTGATTGATGCTGAAACGATGGATTTGATGCGGAGGTATGGAGATGTCTGCGATATTCTGCATACAGACTTGCATGAGTGCGTCGGTCATGGTAGCGGGCAGTTGTTACCAGGCGTGTCCCCTGATGCATTGAAAGCTTACGGGAATACATTGGAGGAAGCTCGCGCCGACCTGTTTGGATTGTATTATGTGGCAGATGGAAAGATGGTAGAGCTTGGTCTTCTACCAGACGATAAAGCCTATAAGGCCGGTTATTATTCGTATATCATGAACGGTTTGTTGACGCAGCTAGCACGCATCAGACGTGGTGGTGTCATAGAGGAGGCGCATATGCGCGATCGTGCTTTGATTGCAAGATGGTGTTACGAGTATGGACGTGCTGACAATGTTATAGAGCTTGTGCAGACAGACGGTAAGACTTATGTTCGGATAAACGATTATGAAAAACTTAGATGGCTTTTCGGAAAATTGCTTGCTGAAGTCCAGAGAATAAAGAGCGAAGGAGATTATGAAGCGGCACGCAGTTTGGTTGAATGTTATGGAGTAAATGTGGACCGTAGTTTGCATGAAGAAATACTTGAAAGATACTCAAGACTTGATATTCCGCCGTATAAGGGTTTTATAAATCCAGTTTTGATACCTGTTGCAGACGATTCTGGTAATGTGGTTGACATACGGGTTGATTATTCTGAATCTTATGTGGCGCAGATGATGCGTTACAGTAAAGTCTATTCAACATTAATATAAGGGCAATGAAACAGGATATCCAGGACAAACTGAAAGAAATCAAAAGCAGGTTCAGGCTGATGATGAATGGAGTTGCGTCACGCTCCATGCGCGACAAGGGCTTAGGATATAAGATAAATTGGGGCATAGGCCTTCCGTCGTTGAAAGAAATGGCACAAGACTATGGCAAGGACTATGATTTGGCTGTAGAACTTTGGAAGGAAGATATACGTGAATGCAGGATTCTTGCGACCATGATTATGCCTGTCGATAAGATGTCTCCTGACATTGTAAGGCTTTGGGCATGTTCGCTATGCAATCAAGAGATTGCCGAGATTGCAGCCTTCAATGTCTTCCGTTATTTGGACGATGCGAAAAAATACGCTTTTTGCTGGATTGCATCATGCAATGAAATGGAAGAGATATGTGGATATAACGTGTTTTCCCGTTTGTTCGTTTCAGGTGAAAAGTTGGATGACCGTGAGGCGGACGAGTTTATAGACCATGTTCAAGCGGCTTTTGCTGATAAAAAGCTTTCAGTACGTCATGCTGCGGCTAACGCCTTGACACGTTTTGCAGAAATTGACAATACTTGTCGTAAAAAGATAGAAATTATGTCCAAATCGTGTAATTTGGATATTTTATGATATTAAGGCGGCTTAATATAGGAATTTGTTGTACTTTTGTAACCGACATGGGTTTTTGTAAAATGGAATCAAACTCTTACGCCGCAGCAAAACAAATACTGAATAATTATATAGAACAGAATAAGTGCCGTAAGACCCCAGAGCGTTTTGCGGTACTTGAGGCTGTTTATGGTTTTGCGTCGTATTTTTCCATACAGGAACTTGGCGAACGTTTGGAAGAAAATAATTTTCCTGTGAGCCGTGCCACGTTGTACAATACTTTGAAGTTGTTGCAAGAACTACATCTCATTGTGGGTCTGCGTATGCAGGGCGGAATGCGCTATAAGGCAGGATTTGCGGACGGAAAATGCTTGCAGGTATGTATGAAATGTGGCAAAGTTAAAGAAATAAAGTCTCAAGAACTAATCGAGGTTTTGGACAATCTGCATCTGAAACGCTTTCGGAAAGACAGTTTCTCGTTGTATATATATGGGACATGTAGTACTTGTCAGGCAATGCTGACACGACAGAAGAGAAAAGAAAATACAAATAAAAAGAATAAACATTTGAACGAATATGGAAAAAGGTAAAGTTGATGTCTTGCTGGGTCTGCAATGGGGAGATGAAGGCAAGGGCAAGGTTGTAGACGTACTTACTCCGAAATATGATGTTGTAGCCCGTTTCCAGGGAGGACCTAATGCTGGTCATACTCTTGAGTTTGAGGGTGAAAAATATGTATTGAGGAGTATACCTTCTGGAATATTCCAGGGAGGAAAGGTCAATATTATAGGTAATGGAGTTGTGCTTGCTCCAGACTTGTTTATGGACGAAGCCAAAGATCTGGAGAAAACAGGACATCCGTTAAAAGAGAGGTTGTACATATCAAAGAAGGCGCATTTGATAATGCCAACCCATAGATTGCTTGATGCCGCCAACGAGATGGCAAAGGGTAAGGATAAGGTCGGCACAACCGGCAAGGGAATAGGCCCTACTTATACAGACAAAGTGTCACGAAACGGACTTCGTGTAGGCGATATTTTTGAAGGTTTCAAGGAAAAATATGAGGCGCATAAGGCACGCCACGAAAAAATGTTGAAGGCTCTTGGTTATACTGATTATGACATAACCGAAGTTGAAAAGAAATGGATGGAAGGCGTGGAGTACTTACGTCAGTTCAACATAATTGATTCGGAACATGTAATAAACAAGGCTCTTAAAGAGGGTAAGACAATCTTGTGTGAGGGAGCACAAGGAACAATGCTTGACGTTGACTTTGGCAGTTATCCGTTTGTGACATCTTCAAACACTATTTGTGCCGGAGCTTGTTCCGGTTTGGGTATTGGCCCTAATAGGATAGGGGAGGTTTATGGTATAATGAAGGCTTATTGCACCCGTGTAGGTGCAGGCCCGTTCCCTACGGAACTGTTTGACGAGACCGGCAAGAGAATACGCGATCTCGGTCACGAGTATGGTGCAGTGACAGGCCGTGAACGCAGGTGTGGCTGGATCGACCTTGTTGCTTTGCGTTATGCAATAATGGTAAATGGTGTTACCCAGCTTATAATGATGAAAAGCGATGTCCTTGACGACTTTGATACAATAAAGGCTTGTGTGGCTTATAAGCTTAACGGCCAAACGGTTAGGGATTTCCCGTATGACATTGAATGTAATATTGAGCCTGTATATAAGGAAATGAAGGGCTGGCATACAGATATGACAAAGATGACGGGCGAGAATGAATTTCCAAGTGAGTTTGTTGATTATGTCAAGTTCCTTGAAGCGGAATTGGAAACTCCAATCACAATTATTTCCATAGGACCGGACAGGGAACAGACAATTATCAGAAAATAGAAAAAGCTTATTTCCAATTGTTTTTAATAGTAGATGAATAAACCCTCAATACCTAAAGGCACGCGTGACTTTACTCCATTGGAGATGTCGAAACGCAATTATATTTTTGATACAATAAAATCAGTTTTCGCTTTATATGGTTTCAAGCAGATAGAGACCCCAGCAATGGAAACATTGCAGACCCTGCTTGGCAAGTATGGTGATGAAGGAGACAAGTTGTTGTTCAAAGTTCTAAACAGTGGCGATTATCTTAACAAGATTGATCGTGAAGAACTGTTAAATGCAAATCCTCTGCATCTGGCATCAAAGCTTTGCGAAAAGGGGCTGCGTTATGATTTGACTGTACCGTTTGCGCGTTTTGTCGTAATGCATCGTGATGAGCTTCAGCTTCCGTTCAAGCGTTATCAGATACAGCCTGTGTGGCGTGCAGATCGTCCACAAAAGGGGCGCTATCGTGAGTTTTATCAATGTGACGCCGATGTTGTAGGCAGCGATTCCCTTCTCAATGAAGTGGAATTGGTTCAGATTGTCGATACCGTTTTCAAGCGTTTTGGCGTTCGTGTGCAGATAAAAATCAACAACAGGAAAATTCTTACGGGCATAGCCGAATATATTGGTGAAGCGGATAAGATTGTCGATATTACCGTTGCGATAGACAAACTCGACAAGATAGGAATTGACAATGTCAATGCAGAATTGGCCGCTGACGGTTTAAGCGCTGAGGCAATAGAGAAATTGCAGCCGATTATTTTGTTGAATGGAAACAATGAAGAGAAAGTGGATGTAATTGCCAAGATACTTGAAAACTCAGAAACAGGGTTGAAAGGTGTTGATGAGCTGCGTTATATTTTCAGTGTCCTTGACAGTGTTGGCATAGAGAACGAATTGCAGTTTGACCTCACTTTGGCTCGCGGACTTAATTATTATACCGGGGCGATATTTGAGGTAAAATCATTGGATGTACAAATAGGAAGCATAACAGGTGGCGGCAGATACGACAATCTCACAGGTATATTTGGACTTCCCGGTATAAGTGGGGTTGGAATCTCTTTCGGTGCTGACAGGATTTTTGATGTGCTTAATGCCCTTAACCTGTATCCTGATACGGCAATATCGGCCACAAAGCTTTTGTTTATCAACTTCGGTGAAAAGGAAACGGCTTATTGCCTGCCAGTAGTAGCTAAGGCTCGCGAACGTGGGATACCGGTAGAAATGTATCCCGATGCCGTGAAGATGAAGAAGCAAATGGCGTATGCCAACAACAATGGCATACGTTATGTGGTGTTGGCCGGGGAGAATGAGATAAACGAGGACAAATTTACATTGAAAGACATGGGTACGGGAGAACAACGGCTTGTGAGTGCCGAAGAGCTTGTGTCTATTGTTTGTGAATGACGATAAGGAACTCGGTGTATGGTAAAGAAAGCATGTTTTGTTTTGGCCTCCCTGCTCTGCATGGTGCTGCTTTCTGCTTTTACAAACAAGCATAAAGTCAAAATATTCATGATTGGCGACTCGACGATGGCCAATAAGAATATTAAGGGAGGAAACCTTGAGAGAGGATGGGGCATGATGCTGGGAAACTTTTTCGACGATGATGTGGTAATAGACAACCACGCCAAGAACGGACGTTCGTCAAAAAGTTTTATCGCAGAAGGATTATGGCGGCAAGTGTGCGAACAGATTAAGCCAGGTGATTATGTGTTTATTCAGTTCGGACACAATGACGAGAAGCAGGATACGGCCAGACACACAGAGCCGGGGACTACATTCGATGCGAATTTGCGCATGTTTGTAAACGAGACAAAAATGCGCGGCGGCATCCCTGTGTTGTTCAATAGTGTGGTAAGGCGCACGTTTGCAGACAGCAAGACTGCTGTTGAAGATGATGACAAGCGTGACAATTCGTCAAGCAACCTTGTGGAAGGAGACAGGCTGATAGACACTCATGGCGATTACCTCGTGTCACCGCGCAAGGTAGCGGCAGAAACAGGTACGGTCTTTATTGACGCGAATAAGATAACCCATGAACTTGAGCAAGGATTGGGGCCGGTGGCTTCAAAGAAACTTCACATGTGTTATGAGCCGGGGGAAGTTCCTTCTTTGCCGGAAGGCCGGCAGGACAATACCCATTATAATGTGTATGGGGCTTATACGGTGGCAGGTTTGCTTGCGGATGCCGTAGCGGAAAAAATACCGGATTTGAAAAAGCATATGCGGCATTGTGATGTTTCTGTAGCTACTGATGGTAGCGGACTGTATTTTGACATTCAGGACGCTGTCGACAGTCTGCCTGCAGGAAGCAAGGCGACAGTTTTAGTTGGTGAAGGAAATTGGCAAAAGCCATCGATAACCGACGGAAAGAAAATCAGATTTGTCATGCGTGAAGGTGCCGAGTGGTTTGATTGACATGTTATAGTCATGCAAAAAGCGGCAAACCGCACTATAAAAAATAACCTTTTGCATTGCGGTTTGCCGCTTTTTGCATGACGAAAGGACGTATGTGTGTAATCATATGATAATCAGGCGGTTGTCAGATTCCGTCGATTATCAGTTTTTCTATTGTCTGGGGAAAATGTTGTTGTTCGAGGGCATGAACTTTAGCCTCAATGGTTTCAGGCGTGTCTTCCGGTGATATGGCGGTTTTGAATTGGGCAATGATGTCGCCACCGTCACAAACGTTGCTTACAAAATGTATGGTAATGCCTGTTTCTTTTTCGCCGGCGGCTTTTACGGCCTCATGTACGTGATGGCCGTACATTCCTTTACCACCGAATTTTGGAAGCAAAGACGGATGGATGTTGACAATTCTGCGATTGTATTTTTCCGTAATGAAACTTGGTATCATTAGCATAAAGCCGGCAAGGACGATGAAGTTTATGCCGAAACTATCAAGTAACGGTATGACGGTGCTGCCGTCGTTTATTTCCTGTTTGGAAAGCACCCTGCTTGGCACACCGTATTTAGCGGCTCTTGTAAGCGCATAGGCATCAGGCTTGTTGCTTATTACCAAGCGGACATTGATGTCTTTATGGTTATAGAAATACCTTATTATGTTCTCGCAGTTTGTTCCGTTTCCGGATACGAAAATTGCTATGTTTGTCATTGTATTTATAGGTTATGGAATGAAAGTGGGCTTGTTTTTCTGATGACTTGAAGTGTATGATGATGGTTATGGAGTGGTATCGAAATCGTCTTCATCAAAATCAAACTCGTCAAATCCGAACATTGCCGGTTCGATGAACGCATCCAGGCTGCGGCGTTCTTTCTTGGTAGGTCTTCCTGTTCCTCGTGCTCTGTCTACAAATCCGCTTATACGGCTCATTTCCAGCAATTCGTATTGTTTGGCGTCAGTAACATTTTCATAAATTTGCGGTATCAGTTTTGCTCCTACCCTTTGTTCAATGCATTGCAGGATTTTGAAAGAATACGTAATCGGCGGCTTCTTTACACATACGGTCTCACCTGCTTTTATCATGTGCGACGGCTTAACGTTAGTGCCGTTTATGGTTACACGTCCGTTTTTGCACGCACTTGCGGCAATTGAACGGGTCTTGAATATACGTGCGGCCCATAGCCATTTGTCTATTCTTGCAGTATTATTCGGCATTTCTTAATGCTTGTTGTATTGATTCATCGTAATGTCCAATCCTGACAATACAAAGCTTTTTATGATGTCAACGGCGGTTTCTATGCTTGGAGACAAGGCCGTTATCTCTTCTTCGTCATATTTTCCCAATACCCAGTCTATTTGCATTCCTTTAGGAAAGTCGTTGCCTATGCCTACACGTAGTCGTGCATATTGCTGTGTTCCGATAACGCTTTGTATGTTTCCAAGTCCGTTGTGCCCCCCGTTGCTGCCTTTCCCTTTAAGGCGTAACGCACCAAGTGGCAGCGACAGGTCGTCTACTACAACCAACAATCTTTCCACATCGATGTTTTCCTTGTTGAGCCAATATCTTACGGCATTTCCGCTAAGGTTCATATATGTGGTTGGTTTCAGAAGGAAGATTTTACGCCCTTTTAGGCTTGTTTCGGCTATAAATCCGTAACGCTTGTCGTCAAAAACAATATTGGACGCCTTTGCAAAAGCGTCCAATACCATGAATCCTGTGTTGTGGCGGGTGCCGGCGTATTCATCGCCGGGATTTCCCAAACCGACAATCAAATATTTGTCCATTCGTTCTTTTTGCAGGATGTTGCGTTATTCTGCGGAATCATTTGTCGCGGTCATGGCCGACTTACGTGTAGCCTTGATTGAGCATACGATGACATCCTTGCCCGTAGTCAGTTCAAGTCCTTCGAAGTTGAGGTCGCCCACTTTGATGCTCTTGCCGATTTGCAGCTGTGTGACATCAATGTCAAGATGCTCGGGAATATCCTGATACTTGGCGGTAACGTCGATTTTGCGGATAGACAAGTTCATGCGTCCACCGTCGCGTACACCTTGTGCAAGACCCGTGAGCTTCACCGGAATGCCGATAGTGATAGGCTTTTGGTCGTTGATTTCGTAGAAGTCAACATGCAACAAAGAATCAGTTACAGGATGGAACTGTAATTCTTTCATTACGGCAGTGTGGCTTTCTCCGTCTATTATAAGGTTTATTACATAAATGTGCGGAGTATAGACAATCTTGCGCAGCTCTTTCATAGACACTGCAAATGACATGGCCTTGGGCAGTCCGTTTTCACCTTTTGACTCTCCATAAAGGTTGCAGGGTACAAGTCCTTCTTTTCTTAACAATTTAGAAGCTTTCTTTCCAGTCTCGCTTCTTTTCTGACCGATTACATCAATTTCTTTCATAATTGTGTTACTCTAAATTAAGTTGTAAAAAAATGCTTAATCCACCATCACACGGGAGTATGTCTTCACGCCGGGTCTGAAAAGCGGTGCAAAAGTATTACTTTTTATTTTAACATGCAAGCAATAATAAAAAAATTAGGATAAAAACAAAGTGTTTTCTTGCATGTGTTCGTATTTTTGTCTAATTTTGCAACGTTGAATGTTGTAAAATGTCCAAACAGAATGATTAACAGGGAATTAATAAGGATAAAGGTAGTCCAGTTAACCTATGCATACTATCAGAACGGAAATCGGAATTTGGATGTAGCGGAAAAAGAACTGTTGTTCAGCCTGTCCAAGGCTTATCATTTATATCATTACTTGTTGGCGCTGATAGTGGCGGTAACGAAAGAAGCTCGTAAACATTATGAAGTTGAATCGGCCAAGGCGGAGCGTGAGGGCTTGCCTTTGCCTTCAAACAGGTTCGCATACAATAAGTTTGCGATGCAACTTGAAGAGAACAAGCAGTTGTGCGACTTCATTTCAAGCCAAAAGCAGACATGGGATGACGATATAGAGTTTGTAAGGAAGCTTTATTCGCAGTTGGTGCAAAGCAGTATTTATATTGATTATATGGAGAGCGACGACTCTTCTTATGAGGCTGACCGTGAGGTCTGGCGCAAGCTGTACAAGTCTTTTGTCATGGAAAATGAGGAGATAGACAGTGTGCTTGAGGAAAAAAGTCTTTATTGGAACGATGATAAGGAGATAGTTGACACTTTTGTCTTGAAGACTATAAAGCGTTTTGAACCGGAGAATAGTGTCAAACAGGAGCTTCTGCCTGAATATAAAGATGACGAGGATAAAGATTTTGCACGCAAACTGTTTCGTGCAACAATCTTGAATGCTGACCAGTACCAGCGTTACATGAGTGAGACTTCACGTAACTGGGACTTTTCACGTCTCGCATATATGGATGTTGTAATCATGCAGATTGCCATAGCGGAAATGTTGACATTCCCTAATATTCCAGTAAACGTGACAATAAATGAATATGTTGATTTGGCAAAAATATACAGCACTCCCAAAAGTTTTGTATATATTAACGGTATGCTTGACAGCATAGCGCGCTATTTGGTTTCTTCTGGTTTGTTGTTGAAGCCGATGGGAGATAAGCCTAAGAAAAAATAATCATTAATAATTTAACTAAGTAAAATGAACACATTTGTTTTTTTAGCAGCCCAGCAGCAGGGTGGTGGAATGTCATTTATAATTATGATGGTGGCAATTTTTGTCATCATGTGGTTCTTCATGATCCGTCCTCAACAGAAGAGACAAAAGGAAATACGGAAATTCCAGAACAATCTGCAAGAAGGGACAAACGTTGTTACCGGTGGTGGTATTTACGGGGTTGTGAAGAAAATAGATCTTGCTACCAATATTGTTGATATTGAAATATCAAAAGGTGTTGTAATACGCGTTGACAAGAATTATGTATTTGCCGATGTGGCCTCAAATATGGGTGCTGCAAATGCACAGACAAAATAATGAACAATCCGGAAACGCCTCATATTTTCAAGCAAATCAGGAGCTTCCTATTCGGTTGGATGAATAGGGAGTTTCTGATTTTCTTACTTTTTTTATTGTTGAGTGGGGCGTTTTGGCTGCTGATGACCCTCAATGAAACTTATGAAAGGGAAATAGAAGTTCCTGTACAGATTGTTGAAATACCAAAGAATGTAGTCCTAGCAAGTGATACAACAACAGTTGTGCGTGTTACTGTGCGCGATAAGGGCTTTTCGTTGCTGGCTTATTCATATGGCAATAAAATACGTCCGGTAAATGTAAAATTCCAAAGTTATGCGAAAAAAGACGGCGCAGGCGTTATTTCAGCAGCTGAGTTGCAGAAATTGATAACGAGACAACTTTTCGGTTCTTCGTCAATAATAGGCATAAAGCCTGATAAGTTTGAATTTTTTTATAATTTCGGGCTCAAGAAGAAAATGCCTGTCAAACTTGTCGGGAAGATAGTTCCAGGTCGGAGTTATTATTTGTCCAAGATTTCTTTTGAGCCTGATTCAGTTGAGATTTATGCAAGCCGGGAGATGTTGGACAGTATAAAATATGTAAATACAGAACATCTGAATATATCCAATCTGACCGATACTGTTGTAAGGGATGTTTCATTGCTGAAAGTCAAAGGAGTAAAATACGTGCCGGAGAAAGTTAAGGTGTCCATTTGTCCAGACATTTTGACGGAGGAAAGTTGTGAAGTTCCGATTGAAGCTGTGAACATGCCTGAAGGAAAGATATTGAGAACATTCCCTTCAAGGGTTACCATAACATATACAGTTGGTGCTAGCATGTTCCGTTTGATTAGCCCGGAACGTTTTAAAGTTGTGGCCGATTACAATGAACTTATGGCAAATCCTTCTGAAAAGTGCAATATCTATCTGCGCTCGTTTCCACATGGTGTACGTAATCCAAGGTTGAGTGTAAGCCAGGTTGATTATTTGATAGAAGAAGAATAAAGCATCAGATGGTCAAGGTTGCGGTAACAGGTGGAATAGGTAGCGGCAAAAGTTATGTATGTCGCTTGATTGAGAGTCGTGGCATCAAAGTCTATGAATGTGATAGTGCGGCGAAACGTATTATGGCTTCTTCGGATGAGATAAAAGCCCAATTATGTGATGTAGTAGGGGATGAGGTCTTGTCTGGAGGACGCATTAACAAAACCGTATTGGCATCGTATTTGCTGAAAAGTGAAAAAAATGCACAAAGTATTAACGGAATCGTCCATCCTGCTGTCGCTAAAGACTTTGTCCGTTCAGGATGTCTGTGGATGGAATGTGCCATATTGTTTTCAAGCGGTTTCAACAGGCTTGTGGATAAGGTTATATGTGTTACGGCACCGCTTGAAGTACGTGTTGACAGAATAGTCCGTCGTGACAATATTTCAAGGCATAAAGCTTTGGAATGGATAGGCCGGCAGATGCCACAAGATGAGGTCAAGGAGCTTAGTGATTACGAGATAGTCAATGATGGAGTTATGGATGTCGGCATTCAAATAGATGATATTTTGGCGTCAATAAACGTTTTTGACGCAGACAATAAATACTAATAATATAAATAAAGAAATGGAACGTATAATTCTTGCTGTTTCCGGTAAACCGGGACTTTACAAATTAGTTTCAAGAAGTAAGGTGAATTTGATCGTAGAAGTGCTTGACGATACACATAAACGCCTTCCGGTTTTTGCAAGCGAAAGTGTTACGAGTCTGAATGACATAGCCATTTATACAGAATCGGAAGATATCCCATTAATGTCGGTTTTTGCAAAAGTTTACAAGAAGGAAAACGGCGGTTTAGTGTCAGTTGATTACAAGAAGTGCGGCAGTAAAGAGCTTCGTGAATATTTTGGCGCTGTTCTTCCTGAATTTGACCGTGACCGTGTGCACGACAGTGATGTAAAGAAACTTCTGCAGTGGTATGACATACTGGTTAAAAACGGTATAACTGATTTTGAAGACCCCAACGAAGCCGATAAAGGGGATGATGAGAAAAAAGGATAGATATGACCGTGTACTGGGATATTTCAGAGATGAAATGCCCCGTGTTACTACGGAACTTGAGTTTGGCAGCGTATTTCAGCTACTTGTGGCCGTAATACTTAGCGCTCAATGCACGGACAAAAGAGTTAATATGGTGACTCCCGTTTTGTTCGAGCACTATCCTGATGCCAAGTCTATGGCGGCTGCTGAAGCTGACGAGATTTATGAGTACGTAAAAAGCGTTTCATATCCAAACTCCAAGGCGCGTCATTTGGTTGATATGTCACGGATGCTGATTTCTGTTTATGGTGGTGAAGTTCCCCATGACATGGATGCATTGATGAAGTTGCCGGGTGTTGGACGCAAGACTGCCAACGTAATACAGGCGGTGGCATTCGGCCGTTCGGTTATTGCTGTCGATACACATGTATTCCGTGTGAGCCATAGGCTCGGTTTGGTGTCAAAAGGCTGCGACACACCTTTGAAGGTAGAGCGTGAGTTGATGAAAAACATTCCGCATGAGTTGGCGGCTGATGCTCATCATTGGCTGTTGCTTCATGGGCGGTATGTATGTACAAGCCGTACTCCTCATTGCAATAAATGTCCGTTCGACGCATTCTGTCCGAAAATGTTTGACGGTTCAAAATTGGGATGATAAAAAGATTAAGGAAACACGTTTTTTGAATTATGCAGGCAAAAAGGATATTGCGTTTTCTTGAAAACATAAGGGCGAACAACAACCGTGAATGGTTCAATGCTCATAAGGAAGAATACCAGGCTGTTAGAGCAGATTTTGAAGACGGTGTGAACAAGGCGATATTGCGCATATCGGAATTTGACCCTACCGTAAAACACATTACGGTCAAAGATGCAACTTACAGGTTTTACCGTGACACGCGCTTTTCTTCTGACAAGTCGCCTTACAAGTCGCATCTTGGTGCATATATAGCTGCGCATGGCAAGAAGTCGCTTCATGGAGGATATTACATTCACCTTGAGCCAGGCCATTGCTTGGTGTCATGTGGCAATTATTGGTTGCCTACCAACATCCTGACATCATGCCGCAATGAAATTATGGGCAATATCGACCAGTGGCGCAGTATTGTTGAAGGGGAACGTTTCATTGAAATCTTCAGTCGTCCTGGCGAAGGAAACTGGGATTCGCCCAAAGGTTTCGGCTTGGAGATGCTTAAAACTTCTCCGTCAGGTTTTCCCAGGGATTATGAGTTCATCCAATATCTCCGTATGAAAGATTATTGTTGTTGGCATGGCGTGCCTGATACATTCTTCGACGGTGACAGCTGGCTTGACGATATGTCGGAAATATTGAAGGTAGGAAAACCTATGATGGATTTCATAAATTCCGTTATTGACGATTATGAATGAAAAAAATCCTGTTACGAACAACACCGTAATAGGATTTTTCTTATATTTGCCCACGAAAAACATTATTCCATTATGTATATAACCTCTTAATCTCACAACCTCATAACCTCATAACCTTACAACCCCATAACCCTATAACCCCATAACCCCATAACCCCATAACCGTAAAACCCCATATATTAACTTTAAAACCTTTTAGACTATGAAAATTGGTATTCCAAAAGAAATCAAGAACAATGAGAACCGCGTCGGCATGACACCGGCGGGAGTTTCCGAGTTGGTAAAGCATGGGCATACTGTATATGTGCAGGCTACGGCTGGGCATGGCAGTGGCTTTTCTGACGAGATGTATTCAGAAGTAGGCGCACAGATATTGCCTTCTATTGAAGACGTTTATGCCATTGCCGACATGATAATAAAAGTAAAGGAACCTATTGCCCCTGAGTTCTCACTTGTACGAAAAGACCAATTGGTTTTCACGTATTTCCATTTCGCTTGCAGCCGCGAACTGACCGAAGCAATGCTCAAGAGCGGCGGCGTATGCCTGGCATACGAGACTGTGCAGCTGGCCGACGGCTCCTTGCCGCTGCTTACGCCAATGAGCGAGGTTGCAGGGCGTATGGCGACAATCAACGGAGCATATTATCTGCAAAAGACTAAAGGCGGAAAGGGCAAACTCATCTGTGGTGTTCCCGGAGTAAAGCCGGCCAAGGTCGTTGTCATAGGCGGAGGCATTGTCGGGCAGGCCGCAGCACGTGTTGCAGCTGGAATGGGAGCTGAGGTTATAATAGCAGACATTTCACTTCCGCTTCTCCATGAGTTGGATTTGGCTATGCCGGCAAACATAAGCACATTGTACTCGTCACACAACAATATTTGCCGTGAAATCAAGGATGCTGACATCGTGGTTGGAGCGGTGCTTGTGCCGGGCGACAAGGCTCCGAAGCTTATAACACGCGATATGTTGAAACTTATGGAGCCTGGTTCTATTCTTGTTGACGTGGCGATAGACCAAGGCGGATGCTTTGAGACATCCCATCCGACAACCCACAGTGAGCCTGTTTACGAGGTTGACGGCATCGTGCATTATGCAGTAGCCAACATTCCGGGAGCAGTACCAAATACGTCAACCACGGCTTTGACTAACGCCACGCTCAAATACGCAGTGGCTTTGGCCGATAAGGGATGGCGTAAGGCATGTGCTGACGACCCGGCATTGGCAAAGGGCTTGAACATTGTAGACGGCAAGATTGTCTACAAGGCCGTAGCCGATGTTTTCGATATGCCGTATGAAACTTTGGACATTTAAGAATAAAAAATGCTCATAAAAGTTACAAAACTTTTATGGGCATTTTCATTTGCTGCGTTCTTTATAATATCATGTTATTTTATTACAACCTTCTTTGTCGTTCCGTCTTTCATCTTTACAATGTTAACGCCCTTTTGTGGGGATGCAAGGCGGAGACCGTTGATAGTATAATATGCCTCGATATTGTCTTTGGCGGCAAATTCTGTAACGCTGATGCCTGTTGTTGTATCAACAGTTACGGTGCAAACGGCTACGAAACCTCCGTCCACGGTTGTTGCCATTACTACTGATACGCCGTTGTCCAAAGCGATTATTGTACCGTTACTTGAAACCGTACATACATTCTCCTTGGAGCTGCTCCAGCGAATTTCCTTGTTTGAGGCATCTTCCGGCAAAACTGTAGCTGTGAGCTGCGTTGTTTCGCCAATATTTGCAAAGGTTAATTCGTTGCGGTCTAATGTGATGCCTGTGACTGGTTGCAGTACCGTTACTTCGCATTCGTCTTTAATATCCTCATTTTCAGCCGCAGTTACGGTTATTGTGGCCGTACCGGCTTTTTGGCCTATTATGATGCCTTCTTTACTGACAGTTGCAACGTCTTTATCACTTGAAGTCCATACAACTTCCTTGTTGTCGGCGTTGGCAGGCAATATTTCCGCACCTATTTGTATGCTGTTACCAACGTTTATTGTTGCGTCATGGCGGTCAAGCTGTATAGCCGTTATCGGTTGCAATACTTTTACTTGGCACGTTGCAGTGAAACCACCGTCAACACTTGTTGCAGTAATGATGCAAGAGCCTTGCTTGATGCCGATAATTATGCCATCTTCAGTTACAGTGGCTATGTCTTTATTGCTGCTGCTCCAAGTTACGAGACCGTCAGAAGTTTCAAGTGGTAATGTTTGGGCTGCCAGTTGTAGCTGCTCGCCAATGCTTATTTCAGCCGTTTCGTCCATTGTAACTCCTGTGGTATGGTCGTAAACGGTAACATCACAAGTTGCGGTCAAACCGTTACTTGTTTTCGCAGTAATCCGTGCTTTTCCTGCCGAAATGGCTGTAACGTTTCCGTTTGCATCAACAGTGGCAACATCTTTATCAGAGCTGTGCCATGAAACAGATTTGTCCAACGCTTCATCAGGAGTAACCGCCGCTGTCAGTTGCTGATTTTCATTTGTGTGAAGATCCAAAGTGTTATTGCTGATAGAGATGTTTTTAGCTTCAATCATTTCGATAATATCCATACCACTGAAGCATGAATTTTTGTATTTCTCGGTTGTGCCTTCAGGTACGTAAATCGTTCCTTTCCAGTTTTCCTTAAAACTACAGCCTTTTGAGTATTCTACATTTTGCACATTTTGAGGGGCTTGTATGAAACTGATGATTGTTGTTGTTGAGTTGGGGTCTGCATTTCCGTGTATTGATGAAAGTGTGTTTGGAAGCATAATGCTTTCCACGTTAAAGCCTCTATTTATACTGACATTTGCAGTAATAGAGGTAAATCCTTCAGAAATATAAATGTTTTTAACATGGTAAAAATATTGCAAGTTTAAATCTGTAAATGTTCCATTAACGATAACGGTATCAACTTCATTGGAAGAAAATACGCTATTCGCTATACTCGTTGTTGAAAGTGGCAGGACAATCTTTTTTAGGTGGTTGAAATCGGCAAAAAGAAGACTTGTGATTTTGTTGTCTTCAGTATAATAAGTCTTACCTCTATAAGGTTCTCCACCTGCAACAATATGTGCCTCTGACAGGTCTAAGCTGGTTAACGCATGATCAATATTTAAATCTCTTATAAAATTTATGTCAGTGCCATTGATATATCCTGTAACTTTTAAGTATTCAAGTGTTTGCTGGTCGGTATATTCAATTTTACTTGACAGCCATCCAGGTGTTTGGTTGTCAATAGTCAAAGATGTCTGTTGGGCATATGTTGTAATCCCAATAAGTGTTGACAAAATTACTAATAATAAATCTTTGTTCATAATCAGTTGGTTAAAAAAATTGATTAATACGTTGTCAAGGTTTATTGCCTGAAAATCACGTTTGATCTTGTTATTTTTATTTTATGGGTTTCAGTCTGCGTGATAGGTTCTGCCCAAACTTCAATATTATGTTTGGCAATCTCAAAATCTGCACATGGACCGACCTGTATCTCTTCAAGGCAGTCAAAAGGTATGTTTATAGTTGTGTAAGCATGGAATTCGTGTTCACTGCACGCAAAGTGATATTTGGATTCTGTTTTCAAAAGTCGGTATTCCCTTTCATCCTTAAAACCTTTGTTTTTCAATAGCGACGAGCTTAATTGAAAAACGATAAAATCGTCTTGCCTGTCCCATATGTCTTTATTCACGACCTTGTTCTCGTAAAAACATTTAAGTTTTTCATATTTACATCTTAAATCTTCGGTTTCCTCATAGATGCAGTTGCCAAGCCTGATGTATTCATACGGTTCTTGTTTTTGGGGTATCAAGCTTTGATACAGCTTTTGGGTGTTGAATTTTAAGCAAATACCTCTACCTTCATCCGCATACTGCTGCCACATAAACATGTTATCATTATTAAGCGAGAATGAAATGACGAATACTAATCCGTTCAAAGCTTTTTGAAACATAACGTCGGTCTTGCTTTTATTTATATCTTGTAGCAGTTTTCTTATGCCGTTGTATTCAGACCTGTCATTGAAAGTCTCAATGTCTGAAGCATGAAATTCAAGGATTGGTAACTTTGTTTTTTCAAGATTGCGTGTGTCGAGCAATTTAACTAATGTCGGCATTTTTGTGTAATGATACACAAAATCGGGAATTTTTTTATTTTCCATATCGCTACTGTTTACTTATAATCCGGTAAACTCCCAAGCCGAATGAATGTTGATTGCTAACGGTTATATACGAAAAAAGCGTGGGAGTTCTCATCCGTTACCCGTCCCACACTCTGAGGCTCTCGCATTGCCCACCTTGTCGAAACGAGCAACGCAGAAGCCCACGCCGATATGTATTAATGCCATTATCAGCGCGTCCGTTAAGAACAAACGCGCATAATAAGGGCTGTACATACCCACATAGAGCATCTACCGTTGCTTTGTCTTTGACAAGGTTGAAACTTGCGAGATTTCAGAGTGTCAAGCACAAAGCGTCAGATAAACGCTTTTTCCTATATATAGTTCCCTCATTCCACCACTTGCGTGACTTCTGCAAAGGGAACATTGCAAAGATAGTGCAAATCAATTGTCTCACAAAATAAAACGCTTGAAATGTATTTATTTTACATTTTATGTTTGCCCTTACATGTTTAGGAAACGTATGTATAAAAATAATATGTGATAAATATATAAAACAAGAAAAGAAAAATGCAAATCATCCGTCACCTGTCACGTTGCGGCGTAACACATTGACTGACAATTGGTTACGGCGTGACAGATGAATTGGAGCATCTGTCACACTGAAGTGTCATTGGGGGATGCTGTGACAGATGTGACGGTTGAGGTTTGGTTATCTGTCACAACGCATGGTGTTGAATATCAATGCTTTATATGCTGATGTGACAGGTGACGGATGATTTGCATTATTTGTTTATTGATGCCGGTTCATCGGATGCAGGCTTATGGTTCAGGTGCGTAATGTTTTGCAAAAAGATTGGCGAATATGTTTAATAAGTATAACCAACTTATTATCTCGCAAAATATCCGGATGAACCGTAAAACATGACCTTTTGCATTGTAAAAAGCCACAACCGGTAATGTAAAAAGCCGTGTCTTGCAGCGCAAAACACGGCTTTTTAGCAATGTGCTGAAAATGAATGGATTAAGAAGCGGATGTTAGCTGTATAACCGGTCGCTACATATCGTTTCTTAACTCCAAATTCTTAGCTCTTAATTTTCCTTGATGTTCGGCTCTTCGAGTCCATAACCTTTCTTCTTGTCAACCACCTTGAGGACGAAGCCGAGGATGAGGGCGGCTACGCCGAGGCAGGCAAGCATTACGAGAGGAGCGGTATAGTTGTAAGACACGGCTGCCTCTTGCGGTGTGATGAGACCGTTTTGCAGGTCGCTGACGAGTTGCGGATTAGTCTTGTCGAGCACCTTGCCGATAAGCAACGGGAACAGCCACAGGCCGATGTTCTGTATCCAGAAGATAAGGGCGTAGGCGCTTCCGATTATTTTTGCGTCGACAAGCTTCGGCACGCTGGGCCACAGCGACGCCGGCACGAGCGAGAAGCTGGCGCCGAGCACAAGTATTGTGATATAGGCAATGATGACTCCGCCTACGGCGTTGCCCTTGAACATGGGCAGGATGAAGGCAAATGTGAGGTGGCAGGCGATGAGCAGCAGTGAGCCGATGACGAGCATCGAGGCTGCCTTGCCTTTGTGGTCGACGTAGTTGCCGAGGATTGGCGTTATGCCGACGGCGAGCAGTGGGAACACGGCGAACACGGTCTCCGCGCTTTGGCGCATGTAGCCCATATAGCAGAATACCACCAATGCCACAACGGCAATGATTTGCATCAGTGTACGCATGCCTTTCTGCTTGGAGAAGTTGCTGGCGAAAGCGGCAGCGGCGACAACGAGCATGATGATGTATTGGATTATGGTTACGGTGTTGCCAGCCCAGAATGAACCTGGCTCAAGTTCGGTGAACGTGAGGTTACACTGGAGCATGTTGACGGCATACTTCTGGAACGGGAAGATGGCTGAATAATAGAGCACGCACAGGAGGGCTACAAGCCAGAAGCCGCTGCTGCGCAGGATGTTGCCGATGTCGCTGATTTTGAACGGGTCGTCTTTCTCTTCCGCTTCGCCGGTCTGCGCGTCGAGCTTCTTGTCCATGAAGAAGTAGACGATGAACATGATTAAAGCTATCATGAGGAGAACAACGCCGAAGGCTACAGAACGTGACACGTCGATGTCGCCGCCGAGTTTTGCGAACACGGGAGAGAATATCATACATGTTGCGACACCAAGGCGCGCGAGTGCCATTTCAGACCCCATAGCCAACGCCATTTCGTGCCCCTTGAACCATTTTACTATGCCTCGCGACACAGTGATACCGGCCATCTCGACACCGCAGCCGAAAATCATGAAGCCGACGGCTGCAAACTTGGCCGATGCCGGCATACCAAGATAGAAGGGTGAGATGCCAAGTTCGTCGAAGCCCGGAATGTAGTTGAGGTTCTCGGTGAACCATGTTTCAAGGCTGCTGCCTTGGAATGCCTCGGTAACGGCATACCAGTTGATTGTAGCACCGACGAGCATCACCGCACCGGAGAGTACCGCCGTGAAGCGCACTCCCATCTTGTCGAGGATTATTCCGGCGAAGATGAGGAAGAACACGAATACGTTTAGAAACGTCTCCGAGCCTTGCATCGTTCCGAATGCGGTAGAGTCCCAGCCGCGTGTCGACTGCATAAGGTCTTTGATTGGCGAAAGAATGTCCATGAAGATGTATGAACAGAACATAGCAAACGCGAGGAAGAACAGCACCATCCACCTTGTGGCGGCGGAGTCGCGAAGTGTTTTTTGAACAGAGTTTGTCATATTGTTGATATTGATTGTTTATACTTTGGGAGTTAAGAATTAAGAGTTAAGAATTAAGAAAAATACCATCATAACAAGAAGCAGGGCATATTTTCTTAATTCTTAACTCTTAATTCTTAATTATTTAAGCCACTTGTCGAGCCAATTGAAGAATGTGCGTTGCCACAGTATACCGTTCTGCGGCTTTAAAACCCAGTGGTTTTCGTCGGGGAAAAGCAGTAGCTCGGCCGGTATGCCGCGCATACGCGCGGCGTTGAATGCGCCCATACCTTGATTTGCGTTTATGCGGTAGTCTTTCTCTCCGTGTATGCATAGGATGGGAGTGTCCCACTTGTCGACGAACTTGTGCGGCGAATTGGCGTAAGTGCGACGGGCGTTCTCCGTCTGGTCTTTGTTCCAATAGGCGTCGTCATATTCCCAGTTGCTGAACCATCCCTCTTCCGTGTCGGTGTACATCGACTCAAGGTTGAATGCTCCGTCGTGCGCGATGAAACACTTGAAACGCTTTTCATGGTGTCCGGCAAGATAGTATACGCTGAAGCCTCCGAAACTTGCACCGACGGCGCCGAGACGGTCTTTGTCTACGAACGGCAGGTTTTCGCAGGCATCGTCAATGGCCGTAAGATAGTCTTTCATGCATTGGCCGGTCCAGTCTCCTGATATTTCTTCGTTCCATTCGCTGCCGAAGCCGGGCAATCCTCTACGGTTGGGAGCTATTACTACGTAGCCGTTGGCCGCCATTATTTGCATGTTCCAGCGATAGCTCCAAAATTGTGACACGGGGCTTTGTGGTCCGCCCTCGCAGAAAAGAAGCGTGGGATACTTCTTAGTCTCGTCAAAATGCGCAGGCAGTACAATCCAGTACATCATGTCCTTGCCGTCGGTAGTCTTAACCCAACGCTGCTGGATTTTGCCGAAAGTCATCTGGTCGTACAAGTGTTTGTTTTCAAACGTAATCTGTTCGGCATCAGACTGCTTTTCCTTTTTGCTCGGTTCGATGATGTAAAGCTCTGAAGCTTGTGACATGCTGTGCCTTTCAGCAAGAAGTTTCTTTCCGTCATTAAGAAGTTGTATCGAGCCATAGTCATTCCAGCCGTCGGTCAATTGCTTTACTTCGCCTTTGAGGTTTGTCTGATAAACGTTCTCGCAGCCATGCCATACGGCAAGGAAATAAAGGTCGTCAGAGTTTGCGCCCCAGCAGAAAGCGTCAACGTTTGTGTCGAGAGTTTCTGTCACATACGTTTTGTCTCCGGTGCTGGTGTTGTATATGCAAAGGCGGTTGCGGTCGCTTTCATAGCCGTCGCGTGCCATGCTTTGCCATGCAATGTACTTTCCATCGGGCGAGAACTGCGGATTGGTGTCATATCCGGGGTTGTTCTTTAGGTTGCTTTCCGCATTTACGGCCTGATGCTTCATTGACTTTGTTAGGTCGGTTTCAGGTTCAATATAGCCGTCTGGTTTGCAGATGTTTGCAGTCTTTCCTGTGGTAATGTCATAGATAAAGATGTCTGTATCGGTTGAGGTGGCATATTTTACGCCTGTTTTTTTGCGTGATGTATAGGCTATCCTCTTCGAGTCCGGACTCCACGCCAGTTGTTCAATGCCGCCAAACGGCTTTACAGGACTTTCGTATGGCTCGTCTTTCATTATGTCGATGCCCTCGCTTATGCTGCCTGCTGACACTTCGGCAAGGAAGGGGTGGGGGATTGTTTCAACATATTCGTCCCAATGCCTGTAATTCATGTCAGTTATAAGACGGCCTGTAGCCTTTGGCAAGTCGGATGGATTTTCCTTTATGATTTCGTGGTATGGTATTTGTTTTACTAACAATACGTGTTTTTCATCGGGAGAGAATATGAAGCCGTCTATGCCGGTTTTGTCGTTGCTAAGCTGTTTGCGGTTACTTCCGTCGGGGTACATTTCCCATATTTGGCCGTCGCAAAGGAATGCGATTTTTTGTCCGCCGGCAATCCATACTGCATCGCTCTCGCTCTTAGAGCTTGTTGTCAGCATTCTGTTGTTCTTGCCGTTGGCGTCCATAACATAAATTACCGAATGGCTCTTGTTTTCTTTCACGCTATAATAACTTACCTGGTAAACGATGCGCTTACCGTCAGGTGATGCCTGATGCCCTCCAATGCGTCCCATAGCCCAAAGTGCTTCTGGAGTCATCAAGTCGCTATTAAGTGTAATGTCGCTTTTCCCTATGAAGCCGGGTGCTTCTTGTGCGTTTGATGTGCTGCAGCCTAAGGCAAGTGCAGCTGCAACCATTATTGTTTTATTCATAATATTTTGATTTTGAATATAGGGGCAGACTTTATGTCCGCCCCTATAAGGTTGTTGCTATTTCTTGGGTCTCATTTTCTCTTGCTGTTCACGCTGACGCTTCAGTTCTTCGGCCTGTTTCTGCATGGCTTCAAGCCTTGCTGCAAGTCCGCTCATCTTCTGCGGATTGTTTTTGTTTTCCTGATAGCGTGCTTCAAGTATTGCAAGCAACTTCTCATCGTTTGTGGTCTTACGCAAAATCCACATTATTGCGGCACTACAGAACAATGAGATGAAGTAGTAGAAGTTAAGTCCGGCTGAATAATCATTGAACATGAAGAAGAAGAATACAGGCATTAGGTAGGTCATCCAGCGCATCATCTTCATCTGTTCAGCCTGCGTTCCAATCATCTGGTCTTTCTGTTGACGCATTGTCATTATGGAATAAAGTACATTGGCTGCGCAGAATAATATACACGTCAGGCTTAGATGGTCGCCTATTAGCCAGATATTCTTGTTCCATTCGATGATGGGGTCATACGTTGAAAGATCGCTAATCCAAAGGAAACTCTCTCCGCGCAGTTGGATGGCGTTAGGTACGAAGTTGAACATGGCAATCCAAATAGGCAGTTGTATCAGCATGGGGAGACATCCGCTCAATGGGCTTACGCCGTACTTAGAGTACAATGCCATCATGGCCTGCTGCTTTTGCATCTGGTCTTCAGGCTTGTCATACTGTTTGGTGGCTTCTTCTATTTTCGGCCTCAGTACACGCATCTTGGCTGAAGACATATAGCTCTTTTTAACCAATGGATAGGTTATGACTTTCAGCAACAGGGTTATCAGTATGAGCACAATGCCCATGTTGATGTTCATGCCTGTAAGCCAGTCGAACACGTAGATTGTAAACCAGCGGTTGATTATTCTGAATAGCGGCCAGCCAAGATAGACAAGGCGCTGTAGTTCGAGGTCTTTGTTGAACGTACTTTGCTTTTCTACTTTCTTCAGTAAGTTGAAGTCATTTGGCCCGAAATAGAATTCAAGTTCGGTTGGGGTTTTTCCTGTCGGGTCGAAAGACGTCTTCATTTTCGCTGCATAGTGCTTCAAAAAGCCTGAGCCTTTTTCTTGTGGAATACTTGTCATAAGTGAGTTCGCACCGAAATCATCCTTGGCTATCATCACCGCACTGAAGAACTGGTTTTTGAATGCAACCCAGTCAATCACGTCTTCTATTTTCTCGTCAACCTTTTCGCTTGTCTCGCTAAGGTTGTCTGTCCCTCCTTCGGTAAGGTGGTAGGTCAATGACGAATGTTGGTTTTCGAATGTAAAGCCTTTCTCCTGCTGTCGGCAAAGGTCTGTCCATTCAATGTCCATCTTGTCATAGTTGGGCGCGAACATGCCGCTCAGGCCGTTTGCCTGCATGGAGAAGTGCAGCATGTAGTCCTTGCCGAGCCGGTAGTTCATAACCAATGATTTTCCGTTGCCAGCATCGGCTGTCATCGTTACTGTTGTGTCTGTAACGTTTGATGGAGTGAAGTAGAGGTCGCTTGTTATGATGTTGGTCTCCTTTCCGGCCAGCATGAACTTCAAAGATTGGTTCTTACTGTCAAACAATGTCAGGTCATTGCTACCGTCGTTGGTTTTGAAACCTTTTATTACAGCTTTTTCAACGACACCTCCCTTTGTGTTGAACGTAAGTTCCACTTTTGAGTTTTTAAGCACAACGTTTTGGGCTTTGCCGCTCATAGCTTTATAAAATGCCGCAGTCGTATCTTCTACGGCTTGGCTTGCGGAATTTGCCTTTGCAGCTTCCTGCTCTGCTTTAAGCTTTTGTTCTGCCTTTTGTTTGGCTATGGCTGTTATCGAGTCTTGTATCCTTTGTTGTGCAATCTCCTCCTCTGATGGTCTTGACCACCAACTGAAGCCTATCAAAACGGCTGCGATTAGAACAAACCCAATAATTGTATTCTTGTCCATCTTGAAAAACTTGTATGATTATTGTTTATTCTTACTGTTTTTGTTTTCAATCGCTGTTTTCACGAAATCAAGGAACAAGGGGTGGGGATGCAGTACCGTGCTTGAATATTCGGGATGGAATTGTGTTCCTATATACCATTTCAACCCGGGAATTTCAACAATTTCAACCAAGTCGCTTTCAGGGTTACGGCCTACGCACTTCATGCCGGCACGCTCGTATTCCTGCTCAAAATCGTTGTTGAACTCGTAACGGTGGCGATGGCGCTCCTGTATGTGCTCTTTTTTGTATATGTTGAACACACGAGAACCTTGTTTCAAAATGCATTCGTAGGCACCGAGCCTCATGGTGCCACCCATGTTGGTTATGTTCTTTTGGTCTTCCATGATGTCGATGACATTGTGCTCAGTCTTCTCATCCATCTCGCGACTGTTTGCATCTTCATAACCGAGTACATTGCGACCGAACTCAATAACCATCATCTGCATGCCGAGACAAATTCCGAATGTAGGTATGTCATGGGTGCGTGTATAGTGAGCCGCTACAATTTTGCCTTCTATGCCTCGTTGTCCGAAGCCCGGGCAAATCACTATTCCGTCCATGCCGTCAAGCTTTTCTGCGACATTGTCCTCTGTTATTTTTTCGCTGTTTATGAATGTCGCCTTTACCTTATAGTCATTGTATGTACCAGCCTGTGACAGGCTTTCAAGAATGCTCTTGTAAGCGTCCTGCAGGTCATATTTGCCTACGAGCCCGATGTTCACAACTTCCGTAGCCCTGTGTCTGCGTTCCAAAAACGAACGCCATGGCCCGAGCGTAGGCGTTTCCCCAATAGGCTCTCCCATCTTGCGGAGTATAGTTTCGTCAAGTTTCTGTTCCTGCATCCTTACTGGAACCTCATATATGGTGGGCATGTCGACACTCTGCACTACGGCATCGAAATCGACGTTGCAGAAGTTTGCCACTTTTTTGCGTATGCCATCGTTTATCGGACGTTCCGTTCTGAGTACAAGTATGTCAGGCTGTATGCCAACGCTTTGCAGTTCTTTTACGGAGTGTTGCGTAGGTTTTGTCTTGAATTCTTTTGCCGCAGCAAGGTATGGTATATATGTAAGGTGTACGCATAATGCTTTTTTGCCGAGCTCCCATTTCAACTGCCTTATGCTTTCGAGAAACGGCTGGCTTTCAATGTCGCCGACAGTTCCGCCGATCTCGGTTATAACGAAGTCGTAGTTGTCCTTCTTGCCGAGCAGCATCACGTTGCGTTTTATTTCGTCCGTAATATGTGGTATCACTTGTATTGTCTTGCCCAAGTAGTCTCCGCGGCGTTCCTTGTCGATTACCGACTTGTATATCCGTCCTGTGGTCAGGTTGTTAGCCTTGGAGGTCTGTATGCCGGTGAAACGCTCGTAGTGTCCGAGGTCAAGGTCGGCTTCATGCCCGTCAACCGTTACGTAGCATTCGCCGTGCTCGTATGGGTTAAGTGTACCCGGGTCTATGTTGATGTACGGGTCGAATTTCTGGATTGTGATATTGTACCCCCTGGCTTGAAGGAGTTTCCCGATTGACGACGAGATGATGCCTTTCCCAAGCGAGGAAGCCACACCGCCTGTGACGAAGATATATTTTGTTTCTGCCACGATTATAATGTTTTGATTACTAAATACAAAATAAAAATATGACGTGCAAAATTAAGAAAATTTGCTGATATGCCAAAATTATAGCATCTTTATTAGGCGAAAAAAACAGTAACCGATGTGTATGTATAAAATAAATGCTAACTTTGCAGACAAAACGTAAAACCGCTGTAATGAAATTCAAGCTTTTATTAACGGTCATATTGTTGTGCGTTGTCGGTTCTGTTTTCAGCCAGTCCCGGTATAAACGGCGTGCATATCATCGTGAAAAGCCCGATACTTCAATAGTAGTTGCATATGTTGACTCGTTGAAAGCGTATAAGTTCAAGGCCGATACATTGAGGTTGTATGCCGACACTTCGTTGGTGCGGCCGGTTCCTGATTCACGTTTCTCTCTGTTGTTCAGCCCCTTTACGTATTATAGCTCTGCGATACGACGTAGCATGGTGCTTGGTGAAGACGGTATGGACGGAATTGACGAGGCCGTAGGTTCGGTCTTGATTGATGCTTATCTGAAATGTCCTGATTGCGTGGAATTTACAGATATGGAGCTTGCCGAGGCCGGGGAATTGCATGAAGAGATAACAAAGCCTTTGCGTCACAAAGTTGAATATGCAACGGATAGCGAGGATGTGCCGGAGGTGCATCCTGATGTTCCGCTTGAAATTGTGGTTGCCAAGCCGAATTTCTGGACGTTCAGCGGTGATTATTATCTTCAGTTTCTGCAGAATTTTGTGTCGGGTAATTGGTATAAGGGCGGTGAAAGTGATTACTCAATGCTGTCCAGCGTAACATTGCAGGCAAATTATAATAATAAACAGAAAGTCAAGTTCGAGAACAAATTGGAATTGAAACTTGGCTTGCTTACATCCCGCGGTGACACATTGCATAGTGTACGGACATCGGAAGACCTTATTCGTTACACAGGAAAACTTGGCTTACAGGCAACAAAAAACTGGTATTATACCTTGCAATTGATAGCGCAGACACAGTTTATGCGTGGTTATAAAAGCAATGACGCAAAGGTGTATTCGGACATCTTGTCACCGTTGAACCTTAACTTTTCGCTCGGTATGAGTTATAACGTGGACGTGTTCAAGGGCAGGTTAAAAGGTTCTATACAGCTTGCACCGCTGGCGTACAACTTCAAATATGTAGGCAGGAGGGAACTTGCGGCGGATAACGGCCTTGAAGCCGGTAGGCATACGAAGAATGAATTTGGTTCTGGATGCACGTTCGATCTGAACTGGACGTTTTCAGACTTGATAAAATGGAAGACCCGCCTTTATGCTTATACAACTTATAAGCGAATGCAGATGGAGTGGGAGAACACGGTGACGTTTCAATTCAACAAATACTTGTCTTCCAACTTGTTCGTTTATCCGCGTTTTGATGATAGTACAGCCAACAAGGATGCCTCTCTTGGATATTGGCAGTTTAAAGAGTATCTGTCAATAGGCTTTGCCTACGCATTTTGAAGTTAAGTATTAGAAGCTAAGACTTAAAAAGTTTGTTCTGCTTATTATGAAATACTGCAAGGCATATTTTCTTAAGTCTTAGCTTCCGATTCTTAATTTATTTCGCTTCTTCCATTGTGCCCTCAATGTATAGTCTAAGCATCTCGGGCTTGCCGTTAGTCCTTATTGTTATTGATTTCTTGAAATGTCCAGGAAACCGCCCCTTTCCGTTATAAGTTACGCTTAATGTGCCTTTTTCACCAGGTGCAATGGGCTTCTTTGTATATTGTGGCACGGTGCATCCGCAACTGGCTATGGCTTGGTGGATGATAAGCGGAGCTTCTCCTACGTTTGTGAACGTGAAAGTACATTTCTGTACGGGTGTGCTTTCTGAAAAAGTGCCGAAATCGTATGTTGTTTTTTCAAACTTGATTTCCGCTTCTTTTTGTGCTGATGCATACACCAATGGCAGCATCAGCATGAGCGACATTAATAGAACTTTTTTCATTTTGGCTTTTATTATTTGAGTTTTTGCGACAAAAATACTCCTTATTTTAATATGTTTGTGTAAAAGGTACTTTATTTTGCATTAATTTTACTATTTTTCATCCTTGTTTACTTGTGTTTTCACAGTTGGATATTGACGGCGTAGTGTGTTCCTTGTTCAGTTGTTTAATGTGTATATAGCTATAGAAGTTTGTTTTTATTGCCTATGATGAGTTTGTTCTTACTTAGATGATGTTGGCTTCATTTAACAAAAAAATGACAATTTTTGATTTTTGAGTTTAACAATTTGTTTTTCTTGAAATATGATTTGTTTATAATTGAAAAGTTGCCTGTAACGTTGAACTTTAAATGTATATCTGCATTTTTCAAAAATGTATGGAGTTGTTGGTAGTTTGCAGGACCTGTTGCTTGTTGCGCTCGTTCAGAGAGTTAAAGGACAAATGCTTTACAAAAGGCCATAAAACGCAGTGTAATATGTGTCCTTTTACACTGCAAAAAGTGGTCTTTGGGAAGCCAAGTGATGATTAATTGTTTTTTTTATTTACTGTTATACTGTTACTGTCCATGGTAACTTGTTGAAGGCGAGTGGATTATGGCGTATCGGTAAATAGATTTACTGTTGTATTATTGTTACAAACAAGTTTTCTTTATGGCATGTAACGGCATAAAAAGAGGCTGTGTCAATTTTGACACAGCCTCTTTTTATTATTGCATATTCTTAACTTAGTCAAGCTTCTTCTTCGCTCCAGTCTTCTTTGGACTTGCGTATGTAGCTCTTGTAACGCAGTTTAGCCATGCGTTCAGCCTCGGCAAACAGCTCCTCAGCCTCGTTAGGATAAGCCTTCTTTACAGAGAGATAACGAACCTCGCCCATCAGGAAGTCATGGAATTTACTCCAGTCAGGTTCCTTAGAGTCAAGAGAGAATGGGTTTTTGCCCTGTTCTGCCAGTTCGGGGTTGTATCTCCACAGATGCCAGTAGCCACATTCAACGGCCTTAGCTTCTTCAGCCTGGCTCTTGCCCATGCCGCCCTTTGCTTTCAAACCGTGGTTGATACATGGCGCGTAAGCGATTACAAGAGAAGGTCCTGGATAAGCTTCTGCTTCGCGGATAGCCTTAAGGCACTGTGCGTTGTCTGCTCCCATAGCTATCTGGGCAACGTAAACGTAGCCGTATGTAGTCGCCATGAGACCAAGATCCTTCTTACGGATACGCTTTCCTTGAGCCGCAAATTGTGCGATGGCGCCAAGAGGTGTAGCCTTTGATGACTGACCGCCGGTGTTAGAGTAAACCTCGGTATCGAGCACGAGTATGTTAACGTCCTCGCCGCTTGCGATAACGTGGTCAAGACCTCCATAACCGATGTCGTAAGAAGCACCGTCGCCACCGATTATCCACTGGCTGCGCTTGATAAGATAGTGATCGAGAGTCTTCAGTTCTTTGCATATTTCACATCCCGCTTCAGCGCCGGCAGCAATGAGCGGTTTCAGCTTGGCTGCTGCGATCTTTGACGCATCAGCGTTTTCCTTGCTGGCAATCCATTCTTCGGCGGCAGCCTTGAAGTCGGCTGGTGTGCTGTCCTTAGCGATAGCATCGTTAAGCAACATGGTGATGCGTTCTTTCATCTTCTTGTTGCCAAGTACCATACCCATACCGAATTCGCAGAAATCCTCGAACAGAGAGTTGTCGAAAGCAGGTCCTTGTCCCTTGTCGTTGGTGCAATATGGGGTTGAAGGTATTGATGCAGAATAGATTGATGAACAACCTGTTGCATTGGCAATCATTTCGCGGTCGCCGAACAGTTGTGAAATCAGTTTTACGTAAGGAGTTTCACCGCAACCAGAGCATGCTCCGGAGAACTCGAACAACGGCTGCGCGAACTGTGAGTTCTTTACGTTCGACTTGATGTCAACCAAATCTTGCTTGCTCTTAACGTTCTTTACAAGATAATCCCAGCGTGCAGCTTCTTCGTCGTCGCCTGCAAATGGAACCATGGTGAGAGCCTTGCCCTTCTTCGGGTTTCCGGGACAAACATCGGCACAGTTTCCGCATCCGAGACAGTCGAGAACGCTCGGTTCGATGACGAAGTGCATACCCTTCATTGCAGCGGGAGCTTTCATTTCAAGTGTTGTTCCGTTGAAACCTTTAAGTTCTTCGTCTGTGAGAACGAACGGACGGATGGCTGCATGAGGACAAACGTAAGCACATTTGTTGCATTGTATACAGTTTTCAGCATTCCATTTCGGAACAAATGCCTCTACACCACGCTTCTCGTATGCGGCTGTCCCATTCTGCCATGTACCGTCTACCGTATCGTGGCTAATGAAGTCGGAAACCTTGAGCAAGTCACCTGCTTGCGCATTGATAGGACGTACAAGCTCTTTAACGAATGCCGGAGCATCGTCTTCAACTACAGCGTCGTCTTGAAGGTTTGCCCATGCCGGGTCAACTGTAAGCTGCTTGTATTCTCCGCCACGGTCAACTGCTGCATAGTTCTTGTCGACCACATCCTGTCCCTTTTTGCCGTAAGACTTGACGATAAACTTCTTCATCTGTTCGATGGCGAGGTCAATAGGAATAACTCCTGTGATGCGGAAGAACGCACTTTGGAGGATTGTATTGGTACGGTTGCCGAGTCCAATCTCCTGTGCTATCTTTGTAGCGTTGATATAGTAAACGGTGATGTTGTTCTGTGCGAAGTAACGCTTAACCTTATTAGGTATGAAGTTGACAAGTTCCTCTCCGTCGAATATTGTATTGAGCAAGAATGTCCCGTTCTTCTGCAATCCACGGGTCACGTCATACATGTGCAGATAAGCCTGAACGTGGCAAGCTACGAAGTTAGGTGTGTTCACTAAGTATGTGCTGCGTATAGGAGTGTCGCCGAAACGGAGGTGCGAGCAAGTGAATCCACCTGATTTCTTAGAGTCGTAAGAGAAATAAGCCTGGCAGTGCTTGTCGGTGTTGTCGCCGATGATTTTCACCGAGTTCTTGTTTGCTCCGACAGTACCGTCAGCACCAAGTCCGTAGAATTTAGCTTCGAACATGCCTTCGCCGCCAAGCGCCATTTCTTCAACCTGTGGCAGTGAGGTGAATGTTACATCGTCAACAATACCGAGTGTAAAGTGGTTTTTCGGTTCGTTCAGCTTCAGGTTGTTGAATACTGCTATAATCTGTGCAGGCGTAGTGTCGTTCGAGCCGAGGCCGTAACGTCCGCCAACGATGAGCGGCTTGTTCTCAACATCATAATAAGCACTCTTCACGTCAAGGTACAGTGGTTCGCCTTCAGCTCCAGGTTCTTTGGTCCTGTCAAGCACAGCGATACGCTTTACCGTTACAGGTACAGATGCAAGCAGGTGCTTTACAGAGAACGGACGATAGAGATGAACTGAAATCATGCCGACTTTCTCTCCGTTCTTGTTAAGGTAGTCGATGGCTTCACGCGCAGCCTCGGTTGCTGAACCCATGAGGATTATCATCCTTTCGGCATCTTCCGCTCCGTAATAAGAGAAGAGATGATACTCACGGCCCGTGATTTTGCTTATTTCGCCGAGATAGTGCTCTACAACTTCAGGAACCTTGTCATAATATTCGTTGCATGCCTCACGGTGTGTGAAGAAAGTCTCCGGATTTTCCGCCGTACCGCGTGTGACGGGGCGTTCGGGTGACAGTGCGCGGTCGCGGAAGCGCTTGATGTCTTCCATGTCAACCAGCGGAGCGATGTCTTCTTGCTCAAGAAGCTCGATTTTGTGATACTCATGAGATGTGCGGAAGCCATCGAAGAAGTTGAGAAACGGCACGCATGTCTTGAGCGAAGCAAGGTGGGCGACTGCTGTGAGGTCCATAACCTCCTGCACAGAGCCTTCACAGAACAAAGCGAAACCAGTCTGGCGACAAGCCATAACGTCCTGATGGTCACCGAAGATGCAGAGAGAATGTGATGCAAGTGTACGCGCCGAAACGTCAAATACGCAAGGCAGCAGTTCTCCTGCAATCTTGTACATATTGGGTATCATGAGGAGCAATCCCTGCGAAGCGGTGAACGTTGTTGTCAAAGCTCCTGCCTGAAGCGAGCCGTGTACGGCGCCTGCCGCACCTCCTTCAGATTGCATTTCCTGTACGGACACCGTCTGTCCGAAAAGGTTTTTGCGCCCTTTTGCGGCCCATTCGTCAACATGCTCCGCCATAGGTGACGACGGTGTGATAGGATAAATGGCTGCAACCTCGCTGAACATGTAGCTTATGTGCGCGGCTGCCTCATTTCCATCACAAGTGATAAACTTTTTTTCTTTAGCCATTTTAATAAAATATTAATGTTAATGTATTTGTTGTTAGTATAGAAATCCGAATAGCCACAGCGGAATTTGGTTGTCTTTGCCTATTTCAGTGTTGTACCGTGCGTAAACGGTATCGGGGTTCATGCGTATTTTCCCGTTGCCGGCTGCATCGCAAACTCTGAATTTCCTTCCGCCGTCTATTATGTAGTAGTTGTCTTTGTTGCTTTGGTTTACGGTATGGTCTTTCCACATTGAGTTGACGAAAAATGTCTCCATTATGTCTTGCTGCTCAACCATAATAGGGTAGATGGCGTACATCAGGTTGGGATTGTGCATCATCACCTTGCTCGGTTTTTTGGGGAATTCGGTGCCGTTGGGGTAGATGACGTTAATGAGTCGCGCCTCTGCCAGATATTTTATATAGTTCATCACCGTGGCACGGCTTGTTTCTATGTCGTTGGCAAGCTGGCTTACGTTGGGCGCTTTTGAACCTCCTACGGCGAGCAGGTAGAACAGTTTTTTTATCTTCGTCAAGTATTTCAGTTCGATTTGTTTTATCAGCAGTATGTCAACTTCGGTCATCATGTTCATTGTTTTGAGCAGATTTTCGGAGAAGTTGCGGTTTTCCAGAAAGAACGGATAAAATCCGTGGTGCAAATATAGTGGAAAATATTTGTTCGGAGAAACTTTCGGCAATATTTGTCGCGTAATGTGTTCGTGGTCGCGCAGTATGTCATCAAGCGAGTATGCGTGGAAATCAGTGCCTGCCATTAGGTTCAGGAATTCCCTGAAGGAGAACCCTCTCAGGTTATAGCTCTTTACAATGCCGTTCAGTTCTGGGTTGTCCTCTTTAAGCCTCATCACGCTGCTCCCCGTGAATACTATTTTCAGCTCAGGGTTCTCGTCATTGCATCTGCGCAGTTCGCTGCTCCAATTTGGTTCTTTGAAAACTTGGTCAATCAGCAACACCTTGCCCCCGTTTCTACAGAATTCGCCTGCGAAGTCGGCTATGCCGTGCCCTTGGAAATAAAAATTGTTCATGTTCACATAAAGGCAGCGCCGGTCATTAGGAGCGAAGTGCTCTTTTGCGTATTGCAGCAGGAATGTAGTCTTCCCCACGCCCCGTGTGCCTTTTATGCCAATGAGCCTGTCGTTCCAGTTTATTTCGTCCATAAGCAGGCGGCGTACAGGAACGTTGGTATGTTCTACCAGATAAGTATGGGTGCGATAGAAGGCTTCCATTCTTTTTTCAATTTGCTTTATGCTTAATGCATCGGTCAGGTGTGATGAGAATACTGACACAGCTGCGGAAAACCGTTCATTGTCCGCAGCGTGTAAATATCTTTTGCAAAGATAATATTTTCTTCTTTATTTGCAAACCGAACATTACAAAAACTCATATTTTTCACTTATTTTTATAGAAATGGCCTGTGTGTGGCGAAAGGCCGACTTGATGGCGGTGTTTCAACGTGTCGAAATCAAGTGGTTTTCAAAAGGTGGCCTTTGGGCTTGTAATATGTGGACTTTTGCCATGTAAAAGATGGCTTTTTGCAGCCAAATATGCCATGTTTTGCAGAAGTGTTAGTAAGTTGTTGATTTACAGGTGTTTACACACTACGGTAAAAGTGGCCGAAAACATGTGCTTACAGAATGAAGAATTTAAAAGAAATCGGTGCTGATGCCGCCATTATAAACATCCTGCAAGACATTTGGCATTTTTGACTTATCATAAAAGTATATTGCATCGCGTCAGGTTTGCATTAGCTTTACATAAGATAAGCTGCACATCTGCAATGAAAAGAAAAGTTCGTTTCTCTCACTTTTCTTTTGCATTGCGCTCGGTTTGCATTATCTTTGCATCGGAAAAGTTTTTCTGAAAGTGAAGCTGCATATCTTTAATCCCGAACATGAAATGGCTTTGGCTGCTGACACCGTGCGCGTGTCGTTGCCTCATGCGATACAGGAATTCAAGACAAACCTTGGATTTCTGCCAGCTTTGTGGGCTGAAGACGGTGACTTTGTATTGGTTGACGATGTTCCGTTCGCCGTCAAGGCCTTGTCGCAATGCCGTTTGCCGCATGCCGAAGTGCTTTTCATTACGCCTGAGGAACTACGAAGCTTGACGTTTACGAGTTATGTTCCGTGGGGATGGGACAGGGCTGTGAGGCAGTTGTTGGTTGATGCAGGTGTTGATGGCGGCCTGTTGCCTTCAGACGGCTATTTAGCGTATATACGCGGCTTGGCCGACAGACGCAACACTGTGGATGCGCTTGCCTGGGTGCGCAGTGGTATTGAAGATGTGACATGCGGCGAAAGCCGTTTCTGTGATACTGTGGACGGTGTTTATGAAGAGTTGCACAGGCATGGCTCTGTGGTTGTAAAAGCTTTGTGGAGCAGCAGTGGACGAGGGGTACGCTACGCTGACGGCGAATGGGGTACATCCTTTGCAGGCTGGGTGGCAAACACTATTGCGAGGCAAGGCGGTGTGATGGTTGAGCCTTATTATAAAAAGGTAAAAGACTTTGCTTATGAGTTTTATGCTTATGGTGACGGGCGTGTGGAATATGTAGGGCTGTCGCTGTTTGAGACAAACAAGGGCAGCTATACAGGCAACATTGTCGCTGCGGAAGAAGAAAAGGCCGCACGGCTTCGCCGTTATTTGCCGGGCGAGGTTATGTCGGATGTAAGGCGTAGGCTTGAAAGATATTTTTCCGAAAGCGCATTCCGTGATTATTCCGGTCCATTGGGTGTTGACATGATGGTTGTCGCAAAAGAAGGCGGAAACGGTTTCCTGCTGCATCCGTGCGTGGAAATTAATGTAAGGCGTACCATGGGACATGTGGCAAACTCATTCAATACTCCAGCCACCGAACCGGCCATGCTCATGCACATCGTGCATGACGTTAACTATAGGCTGAAGTTTGACAGGATGGAAAACAATTTTGTAAAAGTGATATGACATGGAGGACGGAACGCCTGTTAAGGTATTGGCTTTTAAACCGTTAGAAAGAATAAATAAACAAACCAAAAAACATAAAAACACATGAAAAAACAAATCTTGTTGGCATTGGCATTATTCCCTTTCTTTGCCAATGCACAGTACAAATCAGAAGTGTGGTGTCCTGACAATGGAGACGGAACGTATACCAATCCGGTCTTAAACGCCGACTACAGCGACCCTGATGCTTGCGTGGTAGGGGAGGACTATTACCTTACTGCAAGTTCGTTCAATTGTATTCCAGGGCTGCCGATATTGCACTCGAAAGACCTTGTGAACTGGGAAATAATCGGACATGCCCTCAAGACGCAATATCCTACAGAGGAATTTGACAAGCCTTCACACGGAAACGGGGTATGGGCTCCGTCAATACGTCATCACAACGGAGAGTTTTACATCTATTGGGGAGACCCTGACCATGGCGTCATGATGGTAAAGGCAAAAGACCCGGCAGGCGAATGGAGCAAGCCCTTGTGTGTTATTCCCGGAAAGGGCATGATTGATACGACACCGCTTTGGGATGAAGACGGACGCTGTTATCTTACGTATGCCTATGCAAACAGCCGCTCGCGCTTCGCATCGGTTATCGTTGTGCGCGAACTTTCGGCAGACGGTACAAAGGCTATAGGTGACCCCGTAATTGTGTTCGATGGCAACGGAACAGAAAGCCGTACTGCGGAAGGACCGAAGTTTTATAAGCGTGACGGATGGTATTGGATAATGTTTCCGGCAGGAGGTGTGCCGACAGGTTTCCAAGTTGCCATGCGAGCGAAGAATGTCTACGGTCCGTATGAAAGCAAGATTGTGCTTGCACAGGGCAAAAGCAGTGTTAACGGCCCTCATCAGGGAGCTTGGGTGCATACCGCTTTCGGTGAAGACTGGTTCCTTCACTTTCAGGACAAGGGCTGCTATGGCCGCGTAGTACATTTGCAGCCTGTTACGTGGAAAGACAATTGGCCTGTTATGGGAGTGGACAAGGACGGTGATTATTGTGGTGACCCGGTAATGACTTACCGCAAGCCTAAGACTTCAGCAAAGGTTGAGGTGCAGAACCCTGCTGAGAGCGACGAGTTCAAATCTCCTTTTATAGGCAAGCAGTGGCAATGGCATGCCAATTACAGCCAGATGTTCGGCATGCCTACGGCTTTTGGTACATTTAGAATTTATACGCATAAGGTGAGCGAGGATTTTGTGAATTTGTGGGAAGTTCCTAATCTCCTGTTGCAGAAAACCCCGGCAGACAAGTTCACGGCTACGACGAAAATCCGCTTTACCGCGAAAGACCAAAATCAATTTGGCGGATTGATAATGATGGGGCTTGATTATTCGGCACTCGTGGTGAAACGTGTTGGTGACGAGTTCCAGTTGCAGAGGGTTACATGCAAGAGCGCCGACAAGGGAAAGGCCGAGACCGTTGAGGTTGTCGCAACGTTGAAGCCGACGTTTGTCGACACAATTGATTATCAACCAGGAATACACGAAGACATATATTTGCGTATGAAGGTGGATGCCGGTAAGTGCAATTTCTACTATAGTCTTGACGGAAAGAAGTATAAGAATGCCGGTAAAGAGTTCACCATGCGTGAAGGTAAATGGATTGGCGCAAAGATGGGCTTTGTTGCCGCAGAACCGGCAGGTAAGGCCAATCGTGGCTGGATTGATGCAGACTGGTTCCGCGTAACAAAATGATATGTCGGTTTAAGGCAAAGAATATGTTTCCTGTTTTACCCAGTTAGGACATATTGACAGAACGGTTTTATTGGGGGACGGAGCACGTACTTATATTATAGTACAGTGTTCCGTCTTTCTTGTTTGTGTCAAGTAACGCAGATGTATGCCGGTATTGGGATATTGAAAGATTTTTGCGTCACAGTTTGTTGTTGACTGACTGAATTATTGTTGTTTGTCGCAAAATCTGTTGATGGATTAAGCATTAACCATATTTTAATTTGTAATTAATAGCCTTTTTGTGTGTTTATTAATGTCAAAAAGTTTACTTTGTAGCAAGAAAATAAACCTAAGTTAAATCTAAAAGTAATTATGAAATTTAAGAAACATCTTTTGTTTTGTGTTGGAATGCTGGCATGTTCTTGCGTCATGGCTCAAGAGACGACAAGTATCTCGTCTGTTTCGGCATCGACAAACCAGGAAGAAGCGTCTTTCGCTTTTGACAAAAAAACAGAAACAGCGTGGAGCTTGGATAAGTCCAAGTTGGGAAACGAACAGTGGCTTATGTTTACACTCCAGACTCCAGGAGACGTCTGTGAGGTTGATTTACAGGCACAAGGACTGTCGAAAAACGATTTGAAAAAGCAGCTTGAAGTGTTTGTGACTTATGACCCGATGAATTTGGGTGATCCTGTAAATTACACTGTAGAAGGCGATAACAAAAACTGTGTGCTTAAGTTTGAGCCAAAATACGGAGCGCATATCCGTTTCGGGTTTAATTGTGCAAACGGAATGAAGCCTTTTTCTCTAAAAGAGGTGTCGGTGGTACTTGCCAAAAAAGAAATGACTGACCGTAAAGGCAACAAAACCGATCTTCCTTATATGGATCCGAAACTGCCTGTTGAACAGCGTGTCGAGAGCCTGCTCGGCGTGATGAAGCCGGAAGACAAGATGGAACTGATACGCGAGGGATGGGGTATACCTGGCATACCTCATTTATATGTGCCGCCAATAACAAAGGTAGAGGCTGTTCATGGATTTTCGTATGGCAGCGGTGCAACCATCTTCCCACAAGCCATAGCATTGGGTGCTACGTTTGACAAAAAGCTTGCTGAGGCGACGGCCATGGTGATTGGCGACGAAACGGTTGCCGCAGGAACCATGCAGGCATGGTCTCCTGTGCTCGATGTTGCTCAAGACGCACGATGGGGACGTTGCGAAGAGACTTTTGGTGAAGATCCTGTATTGGTTTCCGAGATAGGAGGTGCATGGATAAAGGGCTACCAATCTAAAGGCTTGTTCACTACTCCAAAGCATTTCGGAGGACATGGTGCGCCGTTAGGTGGACGCGATTCTCACGATATAGGTTTGTCTGAACGTGAAATGCGTGAAGTTCACCTTGTGCCGTTCCGTCATGTAATAAGGAACTATGATTGTCAGTCTATAATGATGGCTTACTCTGATTATATGGGTGTGCCGGTTGCAAAAAGCAAGGAATTGCTACAAAATATTTTACGCGAAGAGTGGGGATTCAGCGGCTTCATTGTCAGTGACTGCGGAGCAATAGGCAACCTTACGGCGCGCAAGCATTATACGGCAAAGGACAAGATTGAGGCTGCCAATCAGGCTTTGGCGGCAGGAATTGCCACCAACTGCGGTGACACTTATAACGACAAGGAGGTTATACAGGCGGCAAAGGACGGGCGCATAAATATGGAAAATCTTGACAATGTGTGCCGTTCTATGTTGCGTATGATGTTCCGCAATGAATTGTTCGAGAAGGAACCTAACAAATCATTGGATTGGAACAAGATTTATCCGGGCTGGAATTCGGACGACCATAAAGCTTTGGCGCGTCAGGTCGCACGAGAGTCAATCGTGATGTTGGAGAACAAGGAAGCGATATTGCCATTGTCAAAATCAGTTGGCAAGATTGCCGTTATCGGCCCGGGAGCTGATGATTTGCAGCCTGGAGACTATACTCCGAAGCTTCAGCCCGGACAGTTGAAATCTGTTCTTACGGGAATAAAGGCGGCTGTAGGCAATGGAACAGAAGTTATTTTTGAAAAGGGTTGCGAATTTACAGGTGATGACGCAACAATGATACCGGCAGCAGTTAAGGCCGCAAAAAAATCCGATGTAGTTGTAATGGTGCTTGGCGACTGCTCCACCAGTGAATCAACCACAGATGTTTACAAGACATCCGGTGAGAACAATGATTATTCGACATTGGTTTTGCCTGGAAAACAACAAGAGCTGCTTGAAGCCGTTTGCGCGACAGGCAAGCCTGTCATACTGGTTTTACAGGCAGGACGCCCGTATAATTTGACCAAGGCTTCTGAACTTTGTAAGGCAATATTGGTAAACTGGCTTCCCGGGCAAGAGGGTGGATATGCAACTGCAGATGTACTTTTCGGCGACTATAATCCGGCAGGTCGCCTGCCGATGACATTCCCACGCCATGTAGGACAGCTGCCGCTTTACTATAACTTCAAGACTTCAGGCCGCCGCTATGAGTATTCAGATATGCCGTTTTATCCGCTTTACAGCTTCGGTTACGGTTTGAGTTACACACAATTCGAATATTCCGGACTCAAAATTGCTGAGAAAGAGAATGGTAATGTTGCTGTTGAGGCAACGGTCAAGAACATCGGTCAGCGCGAAGGTGATGAAGTTGTGCAGCTGTATGTAACGGACATGTATGCAAGTGTGAAGACACGTGTAATGGAATTAAAGGACTTTACGCGCATTCATTTGAAGCCGGGTGAGTCAAAAATCGTAAATTTTGAACTTACTCCTTATCAGATTTCATTGCTTAACGACCATATGGACAGGGTTGTGGAGAAAGGCGAGTTTAAGATTTCTGTCGGTGGAACAAGTCCGCAGTATGTGGCAAAAGACAAGATAAAGGACAGCGTCGGATACAAGGACAGCAAGTCTGGAGTATCAGGAATGCTTAATTACGCTCACGAGTTTGCGGCAGACTTCGACCTTTCACTTGCCAAGCAGGAAGAAAGCTTAAACGAGAACAAGAAAACTGTATACGTGTCTGTCAAGAACAACGGTACGATTATGGATACAGGCAAAGTTGAAATGTATGTTGATGGTGTAAGGTCTGGTGATGCCGTACACTATGAACTGGCTCCAGGCGAAGAAAAGTTCATACCTTTTACAATGGAAAAGGATGACGATTCTAAGGTTGTATTCACAACAAAATACAAGGCATTGTCGCTGTAAACATTTTTTCTTTGATATCACATTAATGTACGAAAAAGGCCGGTTGCATTAAGCAATCGGCCTTTTTCGTACATTAATGTATCGATTCATGGAATGTCAATACATCATTGCGATGTAATCGGATATGATGTTTGGCAGCATTGTTGATTGCCCGAAGTTGTATAAAAGGATGTAAACGGCAGTGCCTATTACAGCAATTGTTACATACAGAGGATTGAAACTTTGTTTCAACCCACTTGTAGCCGACATCCTGTTGTATCCATTTCTTAATTTGAAGTATAGCCATTGCATTGCAATTTGGACACCCAAACCAGAAGTAAAGCCGACTAAAGCCCCACCTATAATATCGCCAGGATAGTGAACGCCGAGATATATGCGTGAATAACTTACCATACATGTCCATACTGCAAGCACAACAATCGATATTTTGTGGCGCATGATTGGTGTAAGAAATGCCAACACTCCGAAAGCGTTAGCCGCGTGGCTTGAAACGAAACCGTATCTCCCGGCTTTGTAATTGTTGACAAAATGCAGCAAGCCGGATATTTCATCGTTGTGCGAGGGGCGAAAGCGTGAGAAATAAGGCTTTATGAATGAAGATGAAATCTGGTCGGCAACGGTTACGGTCAATGCTAGCCCGACAACAATGAAAACAGGGATGAGCCAATCTTGTTTGCCGTATGAAAACGACATTAGCAGTGCTATGGCTATTGGGATCCAAGTCGTTTTTGCGGAAACAGCATACCAAAACCGGTCAAGGGCAAAGCCACCATCAAAGTTAAGAGCCACCATGACGGCCTTGTCTGCCTTGTCAAGCTTGCCAATCAGTGGTGTTTCCGAAAGCAAGTCAAGTGCGGTGAAAAAACAGATGCAAACTGCAACTAATACTAAAAATGTCCGTTTGGTTGTTAAAGGTGTCCTAAACATCTTTGTTTTTTTGCATGCAAAGGTATTTCAAGACTTTGTTTTCTTTTTGACGAAAAGGAAATATTTGTGCTGGTTTATGAAAATTTAACACGTGGGCGTGGCTAAAAGCAATAGAAGGCACTGATATACAGTGCCTTCTACTTTAATCTTACAAAGTTTGGATGATTACACGATGCCTTGTGCCATCATTCCTTTTGCCACTTTAAGGAAGCCTGCAATGTTTGCACCTTTGACATAATTTATGTAACCGTCAGGCTCCGTTCCGTATTTTACACAGTTCTCGTGGATGTTGTTCATAATGCCGTGAAGCTTTGCGTCGACCTCTTCTCTGCTCCAGCTAAGGCGTTCGGAGTTCTGGCTCATTTCCAATCCTGAAACGGCTACGCCTCCGGCATTTGCCGCCTTGCCAGGAGAATAGAGAATCTTGGCATCTTGGAAAACTTTGATTGCTTCGGGTGTGGTAGGCATGTTCGCACCTTCGCTTACTGCGATTACGCCATTAGCAACGAGGGCTTTAGCCGCTTCTTCGTTGATTTCGTTCTGCGTCGCTGAAGGAAGTGCTATGTCGGCTTTCTCAAACCAAGGCTTTGCGCCTTCAACATACTTAACTCCGTACTTTTCGGCATACTCCCTTATACGTCCGCGCTCTATGTTCTTAAGCTCCATGATGTAATCCAACTTCTCGCGGTCGATGCCGTCCGGGTCGTAAATATAGCCGTCAGAGTCAGAACATGTTAATACTTTTGCACCGAGTTCGATGCACTTTTCAATGGTGTACTGTGCAACGTTGCCTGAACCGCTTACGAGAACCGTCTTGCCCTTGATGTCGATTCCGCGTGTATTGAGCATGTTCACAAGGAAGTAAACGTTGCCGTAGCCTGTGGCTTCAGGACGGATAAGCGAACCTCCGAACTGAATGCCTTTACCTGTAAGTATGCCGCTCCATTCATGTGTAAGTTTCTTGTACATACCGAACATGTATGCGACTTCGCGTCCGCCTACGCCAATATCGCCGGCAGGGACGTCAACGTCGGCTCCGATATGGCGGTACAGCTCAGCCATGAATGCCTGGCAGAAACGCATAACTTCGGCGTCGCTTTTGCCTCGCGGAGAAAAGTCGGAACCACCTTTCGCACCTCCCATCGGAAGGGTGGTAAGTGAGTTTTTGAATGTCTGTTCAAAAGCAAGGAATTTGAGTATGCCCAAATTTACGGACGGGTGAAAGCGCAAACCGCCCTTGTAAGGGCCGATTACGTTGTTGTGCTGCACACGGTAGCCCATGTTGGTCTGGACATTGCCTTTGTCATCAACCCATGAAACGCGGAATTCTATTACCCTGTCAGGGATGCACAAGCGTTCGATGAGGTTGGCTTTTTCAAATTCAGGATGTTTGTTGTATTCCTCTTCAATCGTTCCTAATACCTGACTTACGGCCTGGATATATTCCGGCTCGTTGGGGAACCTTTGCTTAAGGTTCTCTACTACTTTGGCTGCGTTCATAATTTACCTATTGACTTTTATTTGTTATTTTGTTGTGTTATCTGTCATTAGCTTGCAGAAAACTTTTGCAAAGATACACTTTTTAGTGCGAAAAACAAATAAAATGACAATTATTTTTGAAAAATAATGTCTAAATATAACGTTTTCCTTCTTTTTCTGTGCATTTGATTATCGAAATGCCTTTCAAGGAAACCATTTTGGGACGTTTGCCTTGGTTTGTTCAACATGATGTTTATGCAATGCGTTTGAACGGCATTTTAGGTGCATGGTGATTAAAGCCGGACTGCTTGCACGGCTTGATACCGATGTATTTGCATCGCATCAAGAGCGAAGCTATTAAGTTGTTGAATGTCAAGTCATTGCGTCTGGCATCGTAATATATGACCTTTGGGCTCTCGATATGCGTCCTTTCAGCGTCTTGTTTGCCGCATATTGTAAACCGAAAGATGGCCTTTTGGAAAAAGGTATAAGCATAACTTGCCTATGCGAAGATTTTGTGTAAAATGAAAGACGGTGAAAGACAAATTTCGTACCTTTCACCGTCATGTTGGTGGCGGATATAATGTTGCAACCTGTTATTTTTTAGAATATTTGTCTATGAGCGGCTGTGCTTGTGGATTGCCGAGCTCCTTGGCTTTTTCAAGGTTAGCAAGACCGGTGGCTGTATCTTCTTTCCTTACCTGCGCAAGGCCGAGTAACAAATATCCATCTGAATATTCAGGTGCAAGCTCAACGCACTTACCGGCGGTCTTTATGGCTTCGTCGATCATGTTAACCCTTAGTTGCAGTGATGCCATTTCTGCGTAGTAAGTCGGTTCTTCGGGCGAAAGTATTATCGCAGCGGCCAAGTCGCCCAATGCCTGTTGGTAAAGCTTGGCTTTGATTTCCGCTTGGCTGCGTATGTAATAAAACTGTGAGTTCATGCGTTGTCCGGACAAGATTTCATACCGAGTGTAATCAAATACAGCTTGGCGGAAACTGTCAATCGCGTTGTATGCGTCTCCACGGGCAAGGAAGTACGGCGCAGTTTCGCGTATGCGCAATGTGTCGGTGTTGTTGATTGCGCTGTCAAGCAGTGCGATGACCTCCTGCTGTGGCGCTTTCAGCATCGTCTTGCATTGTGCTGCCTCATAAAACAGTTCAGGATTGCGCATAGTTGTGTTTAACAGTTGCGTGAACTCGTCGTATGCCTTTTGGTAATCGCCTTTTGCGAAAGTGATTTGCGCCAACTGGTGACGGTACGTAGGCAACGGCTTTATTTCATACGCCTTGTTTGTTTCCTCTTCGGCCTTGTCAAAAGTCCATGCCTTGTATGGCACATCGGCTTTGTATAGAAGTTTGTCATATATGATTTTCCCATATCCGGCGTGTGCTTCGTCTTTGTTGTCGGCTTGTTTGATAGCCGTTTCCATTGTTTCGGCTGCATCGTCAAACTTGTTTGCCAAGACTTGTATGCGTGCCATTGCTGAATATCCGTCGGCACGGTTGGGATATTGTGCTACAAAGTCACTGACTATGGCAGAACGCTTAACTGAGTCTGCGCTTTCAGCCATCATAAGTGTAAGAAGGGCCTGTTCTTCGTCTTTTGGAAGAGCAGGCGGAATGCCTATTTGCTTTAACAATGGGTCGTTAAGGGCGAAACCGTTTGTTTGCAGGGTCAAGGCATAGTTTACGTCGGTTGCATGCGTGTCTGTAGATGTATTGGATGGTTTCAGCATTCCTATGACTTGCCCTTGCTTGTTTACGAAAGGGCAGGCGTTGGTACCGTCTGGCGCTTGCATGGTGAAAATGTAGTATGCATATTTGTCCATAAATGTTTCCACGCTCTTCACTGTTGTGGCAACCGTCTGCGTGGCTTTTCCCTTGTATGTTATGAGCCATACCTCTTCGCCGCTTTTTGCTGGTGTTACGGCTATTTGTGCAGGTTCTGGCTTTATGCCCTCAACCTTGAATTTCGCCATGTCGTAAATCTCGTTGACTCCAAGTATGCGTGAAACTTCTGCCTGCTTGCCCTTCATGTCGGTTATCGTGGCTCTATCTGCTCCAAGAAAAGGCTTCAATGAACTGACAGCAGTGCCGTCCTCCGATACGAATATTCCGTTGCTTTCAGCCAAAAGCGAGCCGTCAGCTTTGTAGGTGGAAAGTTTGAATACAGATTTGGCCGCGTCTTTTACAGACGATGGTTGTGCCAGACATTGGGTCAAGCCTATTACTGCTATTGCTATTAATGTATTTATTCGTTTCATCCTAAAATTGTTATTGTTGTTTAAGTAATTCTTTGGCATTACTTATAGCCGCCTTTGTTATTTCTGTACCGCTAAGCATCTGCGCTATTTCTTCTATGCGTTCGTCTTTTGTGAGTATTTGCATTTTGCTTATGGTGCCATTAATCCCTTCTTCTTTATATACTTTGTAATGAGTAGAACCTTTTGCCGCGATTTGTGGCAGATGTGTTATGCTTATTACTTGCCGTTCGGAGTGTGCCATTTCCTGCATTATGTCGGCCATCTTTTCGGCTACTTTGCCACTGACACCTGTGTCTATTTCGTCGAATATGATTGTCGGCAATTTTACGGCACCGCTTATCATGGCCTTAAGAGACAACATCACACGTGCGATTTCACCTCCAGAAGCAACTTGGGCGACAGGTTGCATTGGGGTGCTTGTGTTTGCGCTGAAAAGGAAAGACGCACGGTCGCAGCCGTCTTCTCCTAGTTCTTTATGTTCTAATTTGACTGCAAAACGGACCTTAGGGATGCCGAGCTGTATAAGCCTTTCGGGTATTTCTCGCTCTATATCTTTTGCTGCTTTGGCCCTTGAAGATGATAATTGGGCGGAAAGTTGTCCGCATTCATCAGCCAACTTCTGCTCTTGCTCAAGCATGGCGGCAATTTCTTCGTCGCCATTGTCTATCCTGTCAAGTTTTTTTTCGAGTTCAGCTTGGATGGAAAGAAGTTCGTCAACACTTGTTACATTATGTTTTTTTTCAAGTGTGTAAATTTTGTCCAAGGCATTGTTTACTGTTTCAAGACGTTGTGGGTCAAAGTCGATGTTGGTAGATTCGGTGCTTACCTCTTGCAAGATATCTTTTAATTCTATGTAGCAGCTTTCCAGCCTTTCTGCTATAGGCTTTATTTCAGGATAAACTCCTGTGATGTTATCGAGAGAACGGGTAGCTTCTTTCAATTTGTCGGGTATGCTTCCGTCTGCATCTTCACGTACGAAAATGTTTTCGACATTATACAATGTGGTTTTTATATCTTCCACATGACTTAGCATGTCGCTTTCATGTTCAAGTTCTTCTTGGACGCCGTGGGTCAATTTCGCTTCTGACAGTTCTTGCAATTGGAAGCGGATAAAATCCTCGTTCTTCTTATTTTCATCAGCTTCGTTTTGCAGGCGTTTTATTATCTGCTTGGTTGTCTTGTACTCGGAAAACTTGTTTTTGTATTTCAAAAGCAATGCCTTGTTGTCTGCAATAATGTCAATTACGTTTAATTGAAAATTTTCCTCGTTCAGCAACAGGTTCTGATGCTGGCTGTGAATGTCTATTAGCTGTGCGCCAATATTCTTGATTAAAGTCAATGGAACAGGTGTGTCGTTTATGAATGACCTGCTTTTCCCTGTGGAACTGATTTCGCGTCGAAGGATACAGTCTTCCGCGTCGTAGTCAATGCCGTTGTCATCAAAAAAGCCTTGCATCTCATACCTGCTGATGTCGAAGTGGGCTTCAATTATACATTTCTTTGTGTTTTGTTTGATATATTTCGCATCCGCACGTTGCCCAAGAAGCAGATTTACGGCTCCGAGGATAATGCTTTTGCCTGCGCCAGTTTCGCCCGTGATGACGGAAAAACCTGGGCTGAATTGTATGTCGAGCGTATCAATCAACGTGAAATTGTTGATATATAGTTGTTTCAGCATTGTTTTGTCTTATGGATTATTCTTTTATCTTGTCCCAATAATTGCTTTGTGATGCGTTTATGGAGAAAAGAACGTCATAGACAGCTTCTTTCTCTTTTGGAGTTCCTTTACCTTTATATATATTGCCGAGTTCGTCTTTCTTGTAGTCGGTCCATATCTGCGGCAGCAAACTTAAAGGTTTGTTTTCATGCGCCTTCTTGAGTCCCTCTTGTATGGCTGTGGATATGTTTGTCCGTCCGCGGTCAGCATTGTTTGCCATTTCGTCAAGTCCTGTGCGGTAATAGTCGTATTGGAATTGCCGGAAAGGCTGCATTGCACCATCCATGTAGTCATTGATTATGGCAAAACGGTTGCGGTCATTGTCAAAAGCCTTCCAACCGGTAAAATTAAGGTTTTGCGCATTGTTTACAAGATTTAAGCAACGTTGTAAAACATCTTCTCCTCCCATAGGAGAGAAGCTGTCAAGGTTGAGCCCGATAATAAGGTATGCGTAATATGCTATAAGCGCCGTAAGCTGATTGTCAACCATTTCTTCGTTGAATTCAAGCTGGTCGAATTGGGCGAACTCAAAATTAAAATCAGCGTCTTGGTTGTTGTATAGAGTAGAAGTATAAGCCGAATTGTAAACTGGTCGGTTTGCCTGTATCAGTGCGGTACAGGTAAATAAGTTGGCCGATTGATCGTATTTTGTTACCGTTATATTGAAGTTGCACACAATCCTTTCGTTCTTTTGGAATTGCAAAGATGTCCACTGCCTGTCGTTTATGAACTGTTCAAGCGTCTGTTGCAAGTTTTCAAATACACTCGCATCTGTGCCTTGTATTTGATTGTGGTTGACGGTAATCTTGGCTTGCAGCTCTTGGGCGTTAATTCCTGTAAGAATGGCGAAAAGGCATATTATGGTTAATAGCGGTTTCATTTTTTACGTTTAGGTTATTTGTTCAGCAATGTCGCAAGCTCGTCTATTATGTCACGGGCGACTTCAAACTTGCTTTTCTTTTCAAATTCTTTCACGTTTGTGCCTGTTATTATTTTTATCTGGTTGTCATCTGTACGGAAAGTGGTGCCTTTGTTGCGTGTGGAATTCAACACAATGAAGTCAAAATTCTTTTTTTTCAGCTTGGCTTTAGCATTTGTTTCTTCATTGTCCGTTTCCAATGCAAAACCTATCAGCTTTTGATTGTTGTTTTTTCTATGTCCCAATTCTTTTGCTATATCTTGCGTAGGACTTAGTTTTATAATTAAATCGTCTTTTTCACGCTTGATTTTCCGTTCTACGGCATTGGTGGGTTGGAAGTCTGCAACAGCTGCACATAATATTGCTGCGTCGCAAGTTTTAAATTCATCAATTGCCGCATTGTACATTTCTTTGCAACATTCGACATTTATACGCCTTATCTTTTTCGAACATTCAAGGCTTGTGGGGCCACTTATCAATATCACTTCCGCTCCTCGTCTTGCACATTCCTCGGCTATGGCATATCCCATTTTGCCGCTTGAATAGTTGCCAATGAATCTTACCGGGTCGATTTTCTCATAAGTAGGCCCGGCTGTAATCATAATTCGCTTGCCTTGGAACTGTGCTTTTTTTTCGTAAAAGAAATCATCCAAGACCCTTATTATGGTCTCAGGTTCCTCCATCCTACCTTTGCCTTCAAGGCCACTTGCAAGGAAACCGCTTTGGGGTTCAATTATGATGTTTTTGAAAGAGCGCAGCTTTTCAATGTTCTGCTGGGTTGACGGATGTGCATACATGTCAAGGTCCATTGCCGGTGCGACAAACACTGGTGCCTTCATTGAAAGGTAGGTGGTGATCAGCATATTGTCGGCTATGCCGTTAGCCATTTTCCCAATCGTGTTTGCTGTGCATGGAGCTATTATCATGGCATCAGCCCATAGACCTAAATCTACATGTGAGTTCCATGTTCCGTCACGTTGGGAGAAAAAATCACTGATTACAGGTTTATGTGTCAACGCAGACAAAGTAATGGGAGTAATGAATTCTTTTCCCGCAGGTGTTATCACAGTTTGAACTTCTGCACCTTCTTTTATGAGGCCGCGTATGATTAGGCAAGCCTTGTATGCAGCGATGCTTCCTGTTATTCCGAGAACTATTTTCTTACCTTTCAACATTTTAATGGAGCTGATAAAAGCCTGTTATTGTTTTTTGAAACTTATTTCCTTAAATCTTTAGTTCTTATTGAATTCCCTTAACCGGATGCGAGTCAATACCTGCTTTGTATTATATGTGAAATCACTGCTTAACATCCAGCTGTAATATCCTGGGTCCCGGTGGAGAACATCGGCAACTCCCCATCCCTTGTATTTGCCGAAATTAAACACTTCATACATCCGTGGCTTGCCAGAAGCGTCAAGCAGAATATTTCCGTCTTTATCTTTCATTTCTTTCCATATAATTCGTCCGGCAAAGTCGACATTGTTGTTTGTCTTTGAAAATTCGGCCAATTCGTCCATGTCATTGTTCAATTGACGTTCCGGCTCTTCTTGCCTGCCAGGTGCATACATGTCAAGTTCACCTTGCAATACACGGTAAGTTGCCTCTGTATCTTCGTCGGCCTTATGCGCAGTGAAATCGTCTTCCATTTTGCGTCCGCAATAGAATTTGTATGCAGCGGCAAGATTTCGCTTCTCCATTTTATGGAAGATTGTCTGAACATCTATGAGGCGGCATTTGCCGAAATCGAAGTCTATACCTACACGTAAAAATTCTTCCGCAAGCATAGGGATGTCAAAATGGTTTGAATTGAACCCTGCGAAATCGCATCCTTTGAATTCTTTTTCAAGTCCGGCAGCCAAGTCTTTGAACATAGGCGCGTCTTTGACAATATCATCTGTTATGCCTGTAAGTTGTGACACTTCGGCAGGTATCGGCTTTCCCGGATTGACGAAAAAGTTGCATCGTTCTTCATTACCGTCTGGATAAACCTTTATATATGATATCTGTATGATACGGTCTTTAACCAAATCAAGTCCTGTTGTTTCAAGGTCAAATATAACCAGCGGTTTTGTAAGGTTGAGTTTCATCTGTCTTTATCGCATTGTGAAGTATAATTTTGAAGCCATGCGGCCTTACGGATTTACGGTTTATGTTTAAAACCGTGTGTCTGTTAACCGTAAAACAGCATGACTTCAACCTATATACTTTGAAAATAAAATCAGTCGTTAAGCAGCATTGGCATTATGAGCATCAATATATCTTCATTTTCCGGCTGCTGTGTTGGAAGTATCAGGCATGGACGGCTTGGGTCTGCAAGCTGAAGCTCTACCTCTTCGCTGTCCAAGTTTCCAAGTATTTCCATGAGTGAAGTACCCTTGAAACCGATGTCCATAGGAATGCCTGCATAGTCGCATACGATTTCTTCTTTGGCGCTTGTGTAGAAATCGATATCTTCTGACGATATGACGGCTTTGCCCGGTTCTATGTGGAGGCGTACTTGTTGACTGCTGTCGCTCGCAAACGGTAATACGCGCCGTATGACTCCGATAAGCACCATGCGGTCTATTGTCATGCGATTGGGGTTGTCTTGCGGTATTACGGAGTTGTAGTTCGGATACCGGCCTTCAATCAGTCTGCACAATAATGTTCCTCCGGGGAAATTTATTGAGGCATTCCGCTCGTCAAAACGTATCAGCACTTCGTCGTCATTTTTCTGTAATACACTTTTCAGAAGTGTAGCAGGCTTCTTAGGCATGATGAACGACATCGGCGTTTCCTGCTTTATTGTTTTGTTCCGTGTGCGTACAAGTTTGTGCCCGTCGCTGGCAACAATAGCCAAAGCTTCTGCTGTCAAGTCGAAATATATGCCGTTCATTACAGGGCGTAACTCTTCGTTTGCAGTTGCGAACACAGAACGTGAGATGTCATTTGCCAGTGTTTTGGAGTCAATGACGATTGATGCCGCGTTGTCGTTCAGCAGCTGCAGGCGTGGAAACTCGTTGCCGCTTTGTCCTGTGAAGTTGTAGATGCCGTTCATATAGACAACTTTTATTGCATATGATGACATGTCTACGTCTAACGTTAACGGTTGCTCCGGCAATTCTTTCACTGCATCGAGTATGGTGCGGTTGTTGACTGCGAATGTTCCTTTGCCATCGACATCGTCCAGCTGCAGTTGCGTAGTCATGACATTCTCACTGTCTGATGCGGTTATCGTCAGGGTGTTTTCACTGACATCAAACAGATAGCAGTCCAATATTGGCATTGAATTTTTACTGTTGAAAACCTTTGACAGGGCCGACAGGCGGCTCGCCAAGGATGTGCTTGATACGGTCAGTCTCATTATGTTGATGTTTATTTTAATTAGGTTTCTATATTAATCTGGTTGTTTTTTCGGGCTTTTATTCATACCTGTTTACTTGAAACGGCTTGTTTCTTGTATTCCGGTTTTCATCCGTTGCCCTTTATTGTCCGCTTCTTAATTGGACACAAAAATACGAAAAAGCGTGCGGCGAAACAAAAAAAATGTGCAAAAATTTCTTTATTCGCGAGTATTTTACTAATTTCGCAATCAAAAAAAATAATCAACACTAATGAAGCATTATGGAAATAGAAGGTAAAATCATAGCAGTTGTCCCGGCAAGGGAGGGAGTATCACCAAGAACCGGCAATTCGTGGAAGTCTCAGGATTTTGTTATTGAGACACATGACCAATATCCACGCCGTTGCTGTTTCAACGTATTTGGAGCCGATAAGATACAGTTGTTTAACATACAGACTGGTGATGAGTTACGTGTCAGTTTTGATATTGACGCCCATGAGTATCAAGGCCGTTGGTTCAATCAGATACGTGCATGGAAGGTAGAACGTATAGACCCTAATGCTGCACAGACTGCGGGTCAGCCGGCACCTTGTGACCAGCCTGCCCCTGTTATGCCTGTACAGGGTGAAGCTTCACCGGCTTCTGCGCCAGAAGCAACACCATTTCCCCCACAACAAGAAGGTGGAAGTGAGGACGACTTGCCGTTCTAACCAACTTGAAAGCAGTTTGTAATACCATACGTATTCGAAAGAAACGGGATGCTTCTTTGAAACATCTCGTTTTTTATTTGTCGCTTGTAAGCGTTATGTGTGGAATTTTATTTTGGCAAAAATAAATTGCTCTTACTTCATCCGAAATCTGTTGGGCAAGTTATTATGGTATGATTGAATAATGGCCGATTTGCAAAAGGCCGTGTTTTACTGTATGAAACACGGCTTTTTGTCTTACAAAACATGGCATTTTGTAGCGTAAAAGGTCATGTTTCGCATTTTGTTTTCCGATTCGTAAATACAATATCTGTGATTTCAGATGGATGAGAAGGACAATAGTGCTGGTGTTGTGTGTCTATTTTGGGCAGAGGAACTATACACTTCCGGTTTGATGAAATGTTGCTATAAACCAGTGCTTGCGCAGCACACGGTTTATGTCGCTAAGCCCGTTCTGATGTTGAAAAGTATGTTTTTTTGTTTGTTTTTACATTTGTTTGTCCGTAAAATCGTTAATTTTGCACTAAAACAGATATGATGATGTCATTATTGAAAGTCAAACGTAGTATTTTATTCATCTCGGTTTTATTTACCTTCACTGTTGTTTCGGCGCAGAAAAGGGAGCATTACGAGTTTTACAAGGATTTTCCCGTTTATGCAGACAAGCTGTTGGCGCAACTGACATATCCCCTCGCATGGGGGAACAGCGATATAAAGGATTTCAGCGAATGGAAGGACACCGCACGTAAGAAAGTGCTGGAGTGTATGATGACTCCGCCCCCGGCACCGAAGAGCTATGACATGACGGTGATGGGAGAGGAGCGGCGTGATGGATACACGGCGCGCAAGATAGAGTTCAACCTTTCCGATTTTTACCGTGTAAGGGCGTATGTGCTTGTGCCTGACGGCAAAGGGCCGTTTCCTGCGGTAAACCTGCTGCACGACCACGGGGCGCATCTGTACATTGGGAAGGAGAAGATGATACGTCCGTTCGACGACGATTCGCTTGTCATTGCCGATGCCGACAAGTGGGTGGCCGACCTCTATGAAGGTCAGTTTTTCGGCGACTATCTTGCCCGTCACGGCTATGTTGTCTTTTCAACCGACGCTCCGATGTGGGGCGAGCGTGGACGCAAAGAGGGCGTAGATAGGAACAAGTATGACATAATAGCCGGTAACATGATGATGTACGGGCGTGACCTCAGCGCGTTCATGACGTATGACGACATCGCCTCGACCGACTTTCTTGCCACGCTCCCGGAAGTAGACCTGTCGCGGATAGCC
>ERZ780076.50-NODE-50-length-66029-cov-11.365750_pt1 | contig 66029 bp, 49 predicted proteins | sample MGYA00511022_ERZ780076 | MGnify/ENA primary metagenome ERZ780076 (study PRJEB29588, sample SAMEA2148733) | human gut metagenome | biome: human gut; feature: human-associated habitat; material: faeces | place: Denmark | collected 2008/2010 ... | reverse complement strand
TCAAACCATCTGTGATACCCCATTTGTCGTTCAAAACCTTAGCGATAGGAGCCAAACAGTTAGTAGTACAAGAAGCGTTAGAAACGAACTGAGTACCCTTAACGTAAGTCTTTTCGTTAACACCGCAAACGAACATCGGAGTGTCATCCTTAGAAGGAGCTGACATTACAACATATTTAGCACCAGCTTCGATGTGAGCCTGAGCTTTTTCCTTAGTCAAGAACAGACCAGTAGATTCTACTACGTATTCAGCACCTACTGCATCCCATGCCAATTCTTTCGGATCTTTGCATGCAGTTACACGGATTTCTTTACCGTTAACGATCAACTTGCTGTTTTCTACGTCAGCTTCGATAGTACCGTTGAATTTTCCGTGCATTGTATCGTATTTCAACATGTAAGCCAAGTAATCAACCGGGCACAAGTCGTTGATACCTACAATCTGAATATCACTTCTGTTCTGAGCAGCACGGAATACAAAACGGCCGATACGACCGAAGCCATTAATACCTACTTTAATCATTTTGTTTAAAATTTAAAGGTTTTATAATAAAATTTATAAACACTAGCAATTTTCATACCAAGGAATTATAGCTCATCGCTTTCCCTATCTTTCCTATTGCGATGCAAAAATAACTATTTCTTTTGAATTCCGCTCATTAAAAGTATTAAAATTAAGAAAAAAATCATCTGCGGCCAATCCTTTTTCTTTGTAAGTATGTTTTTACCTTGTAAATACACATGACATCGAAAAAAACATTACTTTTACCCTAGAAAAAACAAGAAAGAAAACAATGAAAAAGAGCAAATTCCTCCAGGACTTTAAAGCGTTTGCCATGAAAGGCAATGTAGTAGACATGGCAGTCGGTGTAATCATCGGCGGCGCATTCGGAAAAATCGTGAGTTCTGTCGTCAATGATATCATCATGCCACCATTGGGACTACTGATTGGTGGAGTCAACTTCAAGGACTTGAAACTCGTCCTGAAACCGGCTGTTGTAGAAAATGGAGAAGAGATAGCTGCCGTTACCTTAAACTACGGCAATTTCCTTCAGAATATATTCGACTTTCTGATCATCGCCTTTTCCATCTTCCTGTTCATCCGTGTCATGACCCGACTGATGAACAAGAAGAAAGAAGAGGCACAGGCTGCTCCTACGCCTCCGCCCGCACCTACCAAAGACCAGGTACTGCTGACGGAAATCCGTGACCTGCTGAAAAAGATGAACGAACAGAAATAAAGACTCATCCAACCGTATCGTGTATATTATAAGGTATACACGATACACTCAACTGAATCACATGTGTATTTGACAAATCATAAAACCTTAATTCATGAAGCATCTGAACGTAAAATCGTGCTGCCTGATGGTCTGCTGCCTGTTGACCGTCACAACGGCAGAAGCTGAGAACATCCGGAAAAAAGTAAAGAATGCGCCCGGAATTGAAGTGACCTACCAATCCAGTTACAAGGGGAAAGTAGCTCCCGGACAGGTATTGATGAAAGTAATAGGAGACGAAGTGATTCTGACCTCCCTGAAACCGGAAGGAAAACCGGCTGAAGAGATTCGCGAACAGGACAAGGCTCCGGTAATCACTAATTACATCGACTACGAGGCCTGCAAATCGTATAAACGGGCCGAACTTCCTGACGGAAGAATCATTTCGGCGGCTACTCCATTTGAATACGGAAAGGGCTTCAAAGAAGTAGGAACCGACAAAGTGCTGGGATTGGACTGCAAGATTCTACAGACCATTATCAACTCGAACACCATCCAGGTATGGTACACCACCGACATTCCGTTCCGCGGAACCCCACAGGCCAATGTAGGCGTTCCTGACGGACTCGTGCTGAAAGTAGTCCGAAACGGTGACACCGTACAGGAAGCCATCAGCATCAATCCGGAAAAGGAAACGGGCACTTCCCTCCTGCCCACCTCTTGGGGAAATGTGATGGACAACGCCGATTACCAGTATACCCTCAATCAAAGCGGGGTAATCACCATTCCGGTATTCAACGAGCAGACCATCTGCTTCAACGGTGCCAAGCTCCCGGACCAACTGAATGACAATGAATGCTACAGTGCCGCCGGAGGAACCGTCATCCTGAAGAAGGTAAAGCTTCCTGAATATGTAGCGAACCGTACCGTATTCGTCGAAGTATCCCAATATTCCGATGGCGACGCTTACGACCGTACAGGTTCAGTCTTTCTGATACCGACCGACAAGAAACAATCGTTCCTCGACGCCTTGCGCAACCTGAACAGCGTTCCGTCCTTCCGTTCAGACAGCACAGACTATCACGGGCTGGTAGCAACCGAAACGTACGACACCCCGATAGAACTCATGCGGTTCTTCACCGGATTCGGTGTCCGCAGCTACAACCACAACAAAGTAATGGGTCAGGATTGGGTAGACTCTGTATTATACAAGAGTGAAGTAACCCCGCTTGTAGAGCATCTGCAAGGTGAAGCCTGGATTGGAGCCTATATCGGTAACTGGGATGCCAAAGGACACCGCCTGTCCCTGAAACTGAAATACTATCCGGACGATGAACATCGGATATACAAATCCATACCACTGTTCAATACCGTAAACTACATGGAACAGGCCGGACAGCCCTACCCCATCTTCATGCTGAAGGATTCCCTGAAAGCGACCTTCACCCTGAAAGAACCGGTAAAGGATGCCAAGCTCTACTATTTCACTACCGGACACGGTGGCTGGGGAAACGGTGACGAATTCAACCAGAAACCGAATACCATCTATCTGGACGGCCAGAAAGTGATTACCTTCATCCCGTGGCGTGACGATTGCGGCACTTACCGCAACTGGAATCCCTGCTCAGGCAACTTCTCAAACGGCCTGAGTTCTTCCGATTTAAGCCGCTCCAACTGGTGTCCGGGAACGGTCACCAATCCGGAATACATCTACTTGGGCGATTTGGAGGCAGGTACCCACACCATCACCGTTCAGATTCCTCAAGGAGCTCCTGAAGGAGGCAGTAACAGCTACTGGTGTATCTCCGGTACTTTGATTTATTGATTCGTCCTTCATCCAAGCAAAAGTCCCAGGCCTGCCAAAGAGACCTGGGATTTTTGTTTATTTACGCTTCCGCAGGACGAAGAAGCCAGAAGAAAAAACAAGCATTCTACAAACCACCAGTCCTAACCCACTACACATAATATCCGACCAGGGAGATGATGAACTTGCCATTTTGCGCGAGTATAGCATTGTGCCACAAGCATGGACGCCTTTTGCCGAAGGCATGAACAACATGTTTACCAATCGGTACTGACCGGTCTGTAACGGAAAAATTCCACTTTCAGTAAAACGGGTACATACCTCCGGTTTATCGTTACGGATATTTTGCCTGTTCCACACTACTTTTGTATAGAGAATAAAATCAGAAGATTATAGACCGAAGAAATTTTCTAAAACAAGCGACCGGCTACGCGCTGGCGATAGCCGGAACAATGACGGGCATAGGACAGGTCCTTGCCTCTACAATGCCTGAGCACCGGGTAGACCCGAACGTACCGATGGAAGGTGTGGCAGGCGTAGTAAAAGGCCTGATGCAAGAAGGGAAAGTATTACATTGGGGATTATCAGAGGCAAGTGCCGGTTCCATCTGCCGGGCACACTCCGTATGTCCGCTTTCGGCAGTGCAGAGCGAATATGCCATCTGGTGGCGTGAGCCGGAAACCAAGATATTCCCCACGCTTCAGGAACTGGGCATCGGCTTTGTGCCTTATTGCCCACTGGGGCGTGCATTCCTTACCGGAACCATCGACGAAAGCAGCCGATTTCCAAAGGGCGACCGCCCTTACAACCTGCCGCAGTTCCAACCAGAAGCGTTGAAGCACAATATGCCACTGGTCTATCTCGTAAAGAAATGGGCAAAACGCAAAGGCGTGACTCCGGCACAGTTCGCCCTGATATGGATGCTCTCGCGCAAGCCGTGGATTGCTCCGATACCCGGAACAACCAATCCCGACCACCTGGATGACTTTCTCGGCGCGGCCTCCGTACGGCTGACTCCCTAATCTGACGCATCAGAAAAACAAGGATATCGTGTTCCTCGTCGGTCATGTGCAGAGCCTCGTTCACGCGGTAATCGAAAAAAGAATAATCCTTGATGTGCTTTTCAAGAGGGAATCCATGCAGCAGGTCACCAACCCAATGATATGGACTATCTTCTTTTCAGAATCAGGAGTACTTGCATCAGCAAATGGTCATCAGTTACGAAAATACGGATTCTCCCTTTTCAAACATTTGTATGCCAGTGTTTTTTCCGGTCCGTCCGTTCATTTCGAGTCATTCGTCCGTTCGTTTTAAGTCAAATGTCCGTTCGTTTTGAATCAAACGTCCGTTCGTTTTAAGTCAAACGTCCGTTCGTTTCGAGTCATTCGTCCGTTCGTTTTAAGCAGGCATTCTACGATGCTACAGGCATTAGCTCTATACATATAACAATAGCGGTTGTTACTATCAGCCCGATAGTAGCAGCCGCTATTGTTTTATTGTACCTATATGCAGCAGTTGCATCAGCTACCGGATGCATCCAGCCAGGCCAATGCAGCAGCTCCCAAGATAGCCGCCTCCGCATCTTTTAAAGCCGAGACCAGAATCCGAGCCGTTCCTCTATAATTTTCGAATACCTCTTTATCATAAGTCTCTTTCAGCGGATTCATCAGCAAGTCGCCGGCTTTTGTCAACCCGCCAAACAGAATAAAGGCCTCCGGGTCTGAGAACGTGGCAAAATTGGCCAGACTTTCGCCCAACAATTTCCCGGTAAACCGGAAAACCTCGTTGGCTATCCGGTCACCCTTGACAGCTGCCTCATAAACATCTTTCGAAGTTATTTCATCGACAGCCATCGACCTGAGTAAACTGGGAGCATCATCTTTCTCCAGGAACTCAACAGCCGTACGGGCCACGCCAGTAGCCGAACAATATGCCTCCAGACATCCCTTTCTACCACACGGACACGCTCTTCCATTCTCCGGACGGATTGTTGAATGACCGAGTTCACCGGCAAAACTATTCTTACCATAGACCAGTTTGCCGTTCACTACAATACCACTACCTACTCCGGTCCCCAGGGTTATCATCATGAAATCCTTCATACCTTTGGCAGCCCCGAACAACATTTCGCCCAAAGCGGCCGCTTTGGCATCGTTCGTTATCCTGACCGGCAGATGCATCTTCTGCTCCAGCAAATCGGTCAACGGGACAACCCCTTTCCACGGAAGATTCGTCGCGTTCTCAATGGTCCGCTTCCAATAGTTGACATCGGGAGCCCCTATACCGAAAGCATGGATTTCATGTTCACAACCGTAAGTCGAAATCAGTTTTTCGGCTTCCGAGGCACAGGTAGAGACATAATCTTCCAGAACCGGGTATGCCTGCGTCTTGAACGAAGAAGTTGCAAGTACCTTTCCCTCCCGGTCGACGATACCCAATACAGAATTTGTTCCGCCAAGGTCTAAAGCCAATACATATTTCTTGCTCATAATGCAGATTTTAAGATATCCGGATGTTCCTTGTAGATTTTCACTATCAGTTCACCGAACAGCGTATTCGTCCAGGCGAACCACGAACGGGTAAATTTAGTCGGGTCATCCACATGGAAGGATTCATGCATGAAACCTGTATCTGCATCGGTATTCTTCAGCAACGTAACACAACGCCTGATTTCCTCCTTATCGGTCGATGTAAGAGCCTTCATGATGATGCTCATCGGCCAGGCGTAATCCAGTCCTACATGAGGGCCCCCTACCCCTTCGCCAGCCTTTCCTTTGAAGAAATACGGATTATTATCGCTCCAAATGAATTTACGGGTATTCAGGTATAACGGGTCGTCCTGTGAACAATAGCCCAGATAAGGTGCTCCCAACAGACTGGGGACATTGGCATCGTCCATACAGAGGCTGTTACCGTAACCATCCACCTCGAATGCATAAATCCTTCCGGCTACCGGATGATTTACCACACCATATTTCTTGATAGCCTCATCCACCTCGTCTGCCAGTTGCAGGCACTCCTGCGCAAACTCCTTGTTCCCATAAACCTTGGTTTCGATTTCGGCCAATTGTCTGAGCGAAACAACCGCAAACATGTTCGAAGGTATCAGGAATCCGTACTGGGTAGCATCATCCGAAGGACGGAAAGCTGAATAAATCAGTCCTACCGGCTTTACCGGTGCTCCGAATCCGCCGTTAATCTGTGAATCCGTCGGCCGGTCACAATCCCTGGTAAAGCTGTAAGGACCCAATCCATCTTTCCGCTGTTGTTCCTTGAAGGTCTGTACCACCAGTTTCATGGCATCGTGCCATACAGCATCGAAGACGGAGCTGTCACCCGTAATCAGCCAATAATGATAGGCCACACGGATGGGATAACACAACGAGTCGATTTCCCATTTCCGTTCATGCAGTTCCTTCACCATGTGCTGTGTATTGTCGGTTTCCCAATAACTCCCCAAAGGTCCGTCATTGAAAGCATTGGCATACGGGTCAATCAGAATACACTGGGCCTGCCTGTTAATCAGGCCGATAACCAGATTCTGAAGATTCTTGTCCTCTTTCAGCAATTGCAGATAAGGCCATACCTGGGCCGAAGAATCCCGCAGCCACATGGCATGGATATCGCCGGTAATGACAAACGTGTCCGGTTTATCCCCCTTCATACGAAACTCCACCGTCGTATCCAACGTATTCGGGAAACAATTTTCAAACATCCACCTCAGCTTGGGGTCACTGATGGCATCCCTTACTTCTACAATCATTTTCTCTACAGCTTCTGAGCTGAAGTTACGCTTTGCTATTTCGGGACGTTTGGACTCATAAGAAGTCTGTGCATAGGTCTCCGTATATCCCGAACATGCCAGCAACAGAGCCATTGCCGAAACGCCTAAAAACTTATTGCTTATCATCGTTCACCCTTTCCTTTAAAAATTATTCTTTCCTTCCTTGACCTGTACCGTCATCTCCTTATCTCCATAAAGGATGGTCAGTTCAAAAGGTACATTCGATTCTACGGTCACTTGCGGTTTGTCTGATGCGGAACGTCTGCTCTTCGCCCTGAAGGAAACCAACCCGTCCGGTCCGAAAGGATACCTGTCAATTCCGTTCTCTTCGGTCAGATTCATGTCCCATACCACCTTACCTTCTGTATAATCGCCTCTGATACCGATGATGTATTCTATCAGTTCAGCAATAGGCGCAAGTCCGGTCCAACCGATAAACTCCTTACGGGCCATAAATCCCGGTTCGGCCGATTCCGGAGCATAATACTCCCAGAAAGTACCCGTCTTCTTATAAACCTGAAAGACCTGGTCATAATGACTCAAAGCTATCTTCCGGGCCAGTTCACGATAGCCATTCTTCACCAGTCCGGTCATGACCATGTAATTGGTTCCGGGCCAGATGCCTCCCTGCCAATATCGACCGTTAGCTTTGTAGCGTGGATTATCAGCCGACAAAGAAGGTATCATGAAAGGACGTTTGAAAGTCTCCGGATTCTCCAGCTGACCTATCATCCGTTTCATCTGCTCCTCATTCAGGACATCCGAGAAAAGTGCCCAATAGGCTCCGATGCCTTTAGTCTTACTCAATGAGCCGTCCGCATACTGGTCATACAGAAAGCCGGTCTTTTCATCCCACAAATTCTCGCTGATGTATTTCTTGAGAACCTGTATTTCATCTTCCAATTCTTCTATCTCCTGCCATCTTTCCAGATAGAATCCCATTTCAAGCAGCAGGTTCGCCGTGAACAGCTGTTGGAGGTTGGTATCCAACCAAATCATGTGACCATGGCTGTAGATCGGATTGTATTTGGATTCTACCCGAGGCATATTATCCATACCAGTTCCCCAGCCGCTGGACCAATATGTTCCGTTTCTCCAGGTTCTGTTCAACCGAAGCCACTTATAATAAGCACAAAGAACCGGGAAAATCTTATGCAACCGTTCCACATCACCAAACTGGTGATAATAGACCATTTCACACCAAGGAATCAGGTTCGGACCAGTACTCACGGGGTCATACCGTTCAAAACAGTCGGCACCATCGGCCTTAATCTCCCGACAGATAAAGCCATCCGGATGTTGTTTGGCGTAGAAATTATCCAACGTATTCTGGAACGGGAAGAAACGGGCTCCATATCTGGCAAACATCAGAATGAACGATGAATCCCACATGAAGATGTTACCGTTGTAAGCCGTATCAATATAAGGAGCGACGAAACCAGAGCCCGGCAACGGATTCTTGATATTGCCAACCGCTATTTCCCATGCCCTCCAGTACATATCGATTTCGTCCTGATGGCCGTCCCAAACCGGTAAAGGCAGAATATTCCTGGCCTCTTCAAAAGTCCCGGGATTCATGTATTTAGGTTTCGCTATACGATAATTATTCTCCGCCACAAGAGGTTCCTTTACATAAGTATCCTTGTATGGCAAATGATAGATACTGTCATTGCCGCATCCTTGAGAGAAAACATAACTGCTACCTCCCAACAACAATCCCAAAGTTAAACATACAATACGTTTCATGCCGGTCTCTCCCCATTAAAGGTTAAGCAAAGATTTGATTTTATGGAAAATGTCCGTATTCTCATAGATACCGGTAAACAGTTCCGCACCCGGGCCGAAAGCATATACAGGAACCATCACACCCGAATGTCCGGTAGTAGAGAATTTACATTTGATTTCCCCTTTATCCTTATCGCCATCGATAAGTGTAAGTCCACCTGTTTCATGGTCGGCAGTAACAACGACAAGGGTCTCACCGTCCTTGGCAGCCCACTCCAGAATCTTACCTACGGTACGGTCGAAGTCATGAGTTTCCTGCATCAGGAGGTCCAAATCATTGAAATGTCCGTAATCATCCAACTGCGAACCTTCTATCATCATAAAGAAACCGTTCGGATTCTGGTTCAACAGCTCGATACCTTTCAAAGACGACTGAGCCAGACGGTCTCCTCTTTCAGCCGGCAACGGGGTATCTACCGAATCGGTCACCGCAAAGATTTTTCCAGACTTGAGATTCTTGCACTCCTCCCAACTACGGGCTACCTGATAACCTTTCTGTTCCAGTTCCTTGAAAATATTACGTCCGTCTTTTCTGTTCTCAAACTTCTTGGCTCCACCGCCCACTACATAGTCTGCTTCACAATTCACATAATCGGCAATGATTTCATCTTCATTATCGCGGTCAGTGTTATGGCAACAGAAATCGGCCGGAGTCGCATCCCACAAACGGCAGGTTACCGCCACACCGGCAGACATGCCTTTCTGTTTAGCCAGTTTGATCAAAGAAGGCTGAGGATTCCCGTTCACATCGACTCCAACTGAGTGATAATTGGTCTTCTGCCCAATCGCCATGGCCGTTCCTCCTGCCCCGGAATCAGTCACCAGTTTATTGGCGCAATAGGTCTTAGACAAACCGGTTACTTCACAATTTTCCAGATATAATTTCCCCCGATTGGCTGTCCATGCCGAATATACATGCATCAGACTCATTCCGTCTCCAATCATCAGAATCACGTTCTTCACCTTAGTACCTGTCGGTGGAACAATCTTTTCTACCGGATAAGGATTCTCCATGACATAAGTCTGCACTTTGTCTGTTCTACTGTTCTGCGCAACTCCATTTCCTACAATTGCCACTGACATGATGCAAGTGACAATCCATTTATTGATTCTCAAATTCATAGTTTGACGTATTTAATAATATAAATTATTTCATTCATTTTATAAAAAGGACATCAGCCGGAATAGTCTCCATCTGCCGGGCATCAGGAGTCATCCATTCCCAGCCTAATTCTTCGCCCTCATAATCTTCAAAATACAGCAATCTGTAAGCATGCAACCCTTTTTTCAGGGCTATCTTACCTGAAGCGCTGATGGCAGCATGCGAACCGTCGTTATCCACAACCTTTGTATCGCCGATGTAGAGAACACTACCGTCATCCGATTTCGTCGCAAAAGTATATACGCCGTCTTCGGGGACATTGATTAAACCTTCAAAGATGTAGCCGAAATGGTCTGCTTGTGGGGCTTCCTTAATAGAAGGCTCTTTCATAATCCCCTTGCCGACCGGTCTGCTTTTTTTCAAGTCATTGACGGTCTGATAATATCCCTCAAAATAGGTATAAGATGTTCCATTTTCAGAAGCGGTCTTTGTCAGCGCTGGCTCCAATACGGCTTTGGTAGCTTCAATCGTAAAAATCCGACTAGGAACATAACCAGCCTTAAACGCTCTGGCCTTGATGGTAGTGGTCTTGTCGATGGACAAAGTTCCTTTATACAGTTGTGAATTTTCTGTCGGCTCACTTCCATCCAACGTATAATAAATGCGGGCCCCTGTTGTGGCAGAACCTAAATTCACGTCTACATGTTCCATGAACAGGTTCAGGTCTCTGTCTACGTATGGCATAGCCACTACAGATTCTTTGGTATACGAATACGGGAAAGCATCCACTCCCGTTCCTCTCTTGAGGTTAGGCTTATCAGTCAGAACAAACTCCAGTACACCACCCTCCATCAGCTGATTGTAGGTCACGTAATTTTTATCGATTACCTGCCCGTTCAGTCTGACTTCATCAACATAAACCTTCTTCAAACTGCCTTCAGCTTTAATCAGAAGTTGCTTACCGTTGGCCAACAAAAGCTTCACTTCATCAAACAATGGAGTCGTAAGTACAAATTCGTTGCTGCCCGGACATACCGGATAAAAGCCCATGGCCGACAAGATATACCAGGCAGACATCTGTCCACAATCTTCGTTACCGATAATACCCTCCGGAGTCGGAGCATACATTTCATCCAGCAGTCTCCGGGTCATGGCCTGTGTCAGCCACGGTTTTCCGATGTAGTTATATAAATAAGCCATGTGATGACTGGGCTCATTACCGTGCGCATACTGTCCAATCAGTCCTGTAATGTCCGACAGCTCACCATCCATTTCTGAACTTACGACAAACAAGGAGTCCAGACTGGCTCCGAAGGCTTCCACCCCACCGAACTGCTGAATCATCCCGTTGATATCATGAGGCACAAAGAACCTGTATTGCCAGGCAGTCGCCTCCGTATAGTCCCGACCCACTTCATAGGGATTGAAATGCTCCATCCAGTTTCCATCCATGCGTTTTCCCCTGAAAAATTTGGTCAGTCCGTCGAATACATTGATGTAATTCTGGGAACGGGCGATATAAGTTTCATAAATCTCTTTCTTTCCCATTGCCTTAGCCATTTGGGCAATGCACCAATCATCGTACGCAAATTCCAGCAGACAAGATACAGATTCCTTCTTGATATTGGCCGGTATGAATCCGTACTTGATGTAATAATCTGCTCCCTTCTTATTAATTTCCGACGATTTCACCATGGCAGCCAATGCCTTTTCCGCATCGAATCCTCTGATTCCTTTCAAATAAGCATCGGCTATGATAGAAGCAGAATGATAACCAATCATCGTATTGGTCTCACCGGCCGAAAGCGGCCATAATGGTAATTCTCCCGAAGCATCATACATCCTGATAAACGAATTCACCATGTCATTCACCAACACCGTATCCGTAAGCGTCATCAATGGATGCCACCCCCGAAACGTATCCCAGATAGAGAAAGTAGAAAACATCTTCCTGCCTTCTGCCACCTTTCCGATTGTCATATCATGGCGCCTGTACTCACCATTGACATCATTCACCTGATTCGGTACTACCATTGCATGATACCAGGCCGTATAGAAATTCTTCCGCTGTTCCTCGGTTCCACCTTTTACCTCAACTACAGCCAAAGCCTTCTTCCAGGTATTTTCGGCGTTACTCCTTACTGTTTCAAAGTCGAACGCTGGAATTTCCTTTTCCAGGTTCTCCCTGGCATTTTCTTCACTCACAATCGAAATGCCGACCTTCGCCAAAACAGTTTTCTTTTCCCCGAACGAAGCAACAGCCAACAGATGAGTTCCTGCAACAGAATCATTCTGACTGACCGGTTCCCCCTCTTTTATCAATTGAAGTTGCTGGATAGGTTCCGAAAATCTGACCGTAAAGAATACATATTGATTATCCACCCATCCACGGGTTCTCCGCATACCAGAAATTTCATTCCCACCGGTTCTCTTGATTTGCGCTTCGTATATGAATTCATTATCCAGCAAATGAGCCAAATCGACGATGACAGATGACTGATTCCCCGAATGGAACGTATACCGATGTATACCCGCATGGGCAGTAGCCGACAGTTCGGCCTTTATATCTTCATCCTCCAGGTATACCGCATAATATCCAGGCCTTGCCGTTTCATTCTGATGCGAAAACACAGCCGGTGAATAAACAGGTTGACTCTTATCTCCTAGCGCGACAGGACGGCTCGTAGGCCGAAGTAAAACATCGCCCAAATCAATGCATCCGGTACCGCTCAAATGTGTATGAGAAAATCCGAACAAGGTAGAATCGGAATAATGATATCCGGAACAAGCATCCCAGTTTCCCTTTCTGGTGTCCGGACTTAGCTGTACAGAGCCAAACGGAAGTGTTGCTCCAGGGTAAGTATGCCCGTGAAACCCTGTCCCGACAAACGGGTCTGCATAATCTATAGCAGTAGTCTTATTGCCAGCCACTGTACATGCGCTCAATACACATAAACAGGCAGCAAGAAATACAGGTGTCTTCATAATAAAAAGATAGTGTAAGATGATTTTAAAGCACGCTATATTAAAAAAATGTCATTCCCAATTCCTGGATATTTCTAGAAACACCCTGAATTAGGAATGACAAATATAAGAATTTATGAAGGAACATGAACTATCAATAGCCCTTATTTTGTTTCAGCTTACCGTTTGATTTCGTAATCTGGTTAGACGGATAAGGGAATACCATCATGTAATCTTCGTAAGTTTTCTTTTCCTTATAATCTTCATAATCACCGATAGTGAAAGTAGATTCAGGATTAGAACGGTCCTCATAAATACGTACACGCGGATGAGCATTCAACTCTTTAGCTGCAAGTTCCTTGATTTCCGCATTGCTGGAACGATGCCAGCGCTTCAAATCGAACAGATGGTCCGTATACTCAAAGGCCAATTCACAACGACGTTCATGATACAGGTCCTTCATGGTAGGAGTTCCTTCCAACGGCTGCAGATTGGAACGGACACGGATTCTGTTCAAATCAGCTTTAGCTAATTCCGGCTTACCTGTCATCAGATAGGCTTCGGCCCGGAACAGCAACATTTCCGCAAAACGAATCAACGGGAAATTGATACGTGCCGTAGGCCAGTCACCGTTTGTATTGACATAACCTTCATTGGTAGCATCTTTATGCTTGAACGGGTCCATGTATTTATTAATCTGGAAACCTGCTTCCAAATCTGAGACAGAAAAGAAGCGACGTTTTTCACCGAAGAATTCAAACTCCTGATTGTATTCCAGAATGGAACGTACCAGACGGTCGTTACCGGCTCCATCTTTGGCCATCTCTTCATAGATGTCATAAGACGGTTTGAGCTGTCCCCAACCGTTATAGATACCCCAACCTTTGTTTTCGAGAACAATACCCGGGAACTCTACACCACCTCCGGTAGAACCTCCGGTAGAAGGAATGGACCAGATATATTCGGCGTTCCAGAAATCAGCAAAATCAGAAGAGAAGATTTCGGCAAAAGTCGGAGCCAAATCACGTCCATACGTATTCTCCAGCTCATTCACCATGGCAATGACATCATTCCATTTACCTTCATCCCAGGTAGCCCAATATGCATAGACTTTCGCCTTATAGGCTACAGCTGCAGCTTGGTGCGCTCTACCTTTATCATCATCCGAATACTCTTCGAATTTAGGGAGGTATGAGATAGCCTGATCCATATCGTCAATGATAGCCTGATAGTTATCGGTTACAGAAGCCAACTGTGGAGGTATTGAATTGTCATAATCTCCTTCAAAGTCTTCATATCGCACAAATGGAACTCCTTGTTCGTCTGTTCCATAACGATAAGCTATCCAGAAATGAGCCATACCTCTCATAAAATATGCTTCTCCCAAGCTTCTGATTTCCACATCGGTCAGCTGAGTCGTTTTCTTCTTGTTCAACAACTGCTTGATAATCCAGTTGGAACGCGACATGTTCTGATAGAACATATTGAACGTATCGCTAATCGGACTTTCATCACCGGTATAGGCGAAAGTGGCCAATGTATTGTATCCTCTGGTACGTCCCCAAACGATGTCACAGGCAGCACCCTGTTCCCAGAATAATTCACGTCCGAATCCGGTCTCCTGATGTATAGGAGCATAAAGACCGTCGATGGCATCGATTGCCTGCTGGTCATTGGTAAAATAAGCATTGGTAGTAGGATTTCCCTCAGACTGTACATCCAGGAAATCACTGCACGAACTGAGAACAAGTCCGGATAATGCGATTATTGATATATATTTTTTCATATTCATCTACTGTTATTGTTTTAATAAGTCAATTTAAATCCTACAGACAACACTCTGGATACCGGATATTTCATGGCATCGTATCCACCACATTCCGGGTCAATTCCGGAGTAACTGGTTATCGTAAACAGATTTTCACCGCTGAAATATACAGACATCCGGCTATTTCTTTCCTTCAAGTGTGAAATCTTACGCAAGATATCCGTCAAGTCGTATGAAACTGTAAGATTCTTGAGACGGAGGTATGAAGCGTCTTCCAGATACCAGTCTGACGGTGTACTGAAGTTACCGTTCGGGTCATTCTTCGACAATCGAGGGATATCGGAAGAAGTATTTGTCGGGCTCCATGCATTCAGAATTTCACTATCACGGTTGAAGTTTCCTTCCACATCACTCAGAGTCATGTATTTCGCTACGTTCAGAGCCTGCGCGCCACCTACTCCCTGGAACATGGCACTGACAGAAAGTTTCTTGTAAGTAAAACCACCTGTCAAGGCAAAGGTAGTCTTAGGAGTCGCACTTCCACAATACTGACGGTCCAGATCATCAATGGTCCCATCACCGTTGAAGTCAACAAACTTCAGGTCGCCGGCTTTAGCCTCAGGCTGTATACGGTTACCGTTCTTATCAACATAAGCTGCAGCTTCTGCATCGCTTTGGAAAATACCATCGGTTCTGATCAAGTAATAAGAATTCAAAGGTTCACCCTCTGCTGTCTGGTACATATAAGGCAAGTTACGGAAACTACCGTCACCGGTCCATACTCCCGGATTACCGTCTTCATCTTTTACACCGATGTCAGACACCCAGTTCTTCAGGTAAGAAAAGTTTGCCGACAAGAAATAAGAGAAATTCTTGTTTACCTGGTCATTCCAGCTCACTTGCGCTTCAAAACCACGGTTTCTTACTTCACCTTGATTCACAAGCATCGCATCTACACCGATGGTACTCGGCCAGTCCATGGTCTGTGTCTGAATCAGGTTGAATGTACGTTTGTCGAAATAGTCCAATTGGATAGACAAGCGTTCTTTGAACATTTCGATATCCAAACCTATATCGGTCTGTTCGGACGTTTCCCAGGTCAGGTTCGGATTCACGGCAGTCTGGTAATATACAAAGTTATTCCAAAGTTTATTGGACATTACGCCATACTGTGCCTGTTCTGTCCAGAACGTAGTACCCAGCAACGGTGAGCTGTAGTTATAGTTGATAGATCCCAGATTACCTACACGTCCCCATGATGCACGGATTTTCAGCAAGCTGATCAAATCACTCTTGTGGAAGAATTTTTCATTAGAAATTTTCCATGCGGCTGTAGCAGCAGGGAAATCACCGTAATTATTTGCCTTCGGCAGACGTCCGGCATAATCCCGTCTCCAAGATGCTGTAACAAAATAACGGTCATCGTATGAGTAGGCAGCACGGGCTATCAATGACACATTCGCATCAGGACCGGTCATGTAATCGGTAGCAGAAAGAGAACCGGCATAAGCCAAGTATTGCAGATAGGCACTTTCATCCTGGAAGTCTTTACCTACCACTTCAAATCCTCTGGTCGCCAGATGGTCGGCAGTCGTAGAGAACAATCCACCGATGGTATGTTTTCCAAAGGTATTATCATAAGTCAACGTATTTTCAGTTTTCCAACTGTCACTTCGATAAGCGCTCTCTGTAAGTGAATTGGACAAATCAGGTTTACCTACTTCATCACGGATAGGGCTGAAAAGCTTGTAATTGTTGTTCTTCAGGTTGTAAGTAAAACGGCTGATGAATTTAAGGCCAGGAATGACATTAGCAATTTCCAGACTGCTGGTTGACCAGATATCACTGGTCCGGTTGAAAATGTTATTTGCCTCCAGGGTACGCACCGGATTTACGGCATCACCATGAATATCCGCGAAATTTGACCCATATTGTGCTATGTACGCCGGATCTTCAGTTGTTGTACCTCCGTAGGTACCGTCTAACGGATTGTATACCGTAGCACTGGCCGGCATATAAATAGCCGAAAGAATGGCTCCAGTATAAGCACTTTCTGTATCGCTGGTCTGACTTTCTGTATTCTTCCATACAAAATCCTCACTGACAGTCACCCATTTATTCAGTTTGAATTTACCGTTATAACGCAGAGACAGATTTTTATTGAAAGTATTGATAAGGGTACCTTCATCATTATCGTATGCAAAGGAAACTCTGTTCGAGAAATTCTCTGTACCGACATTGAATGCCACATTGTGTCTTTGATACAAAGCTGTGCGGAAAATCTCATCCATCCAGTCGGTACGGGTAGTGGCAATCCAAGGGTTCTTGGTTACATCCCATCCCTGTGGAAGTGTAAAACCGGCGTTCGCATACGAAAGTTTACGCATTTCTATCTCCTGTTCAGCATTCAAAGGTACCGGAAGATTGGTAGCCTGACGTATACCGAAGGTTGCATCATAACTTACAGACGGAGCACCCTCCTTCGCTTTCTTGGTAGTAACCAGAATAACACCACCGGCACCAGACTGAGCTCCATAAATAGCTGCCGAAGCCGCATCTTTCAATACGGTAATTGATTCAATATCGTTCATGGAAGCGATAGGAGCACCGGGCACCCCATCAACTACCCACAATACATTATCGCCATTCTGAGAACCTTGGCCACGGATAACAATAGAAGGAGCTGAAGTCGGATCACCACCATTTGCCTGAACCGTTACACCGGCCAATTGACCTTGCAACATACTTTCTGTTGAGCTGACCGGACGTGTCGTCAGTTCTTCCGTATTACTCAATACACCTACAGAAGCAGACAAGTCTTGTTTACGGGCATTCGCACCGTATCCCAGTACAACAACTTCATCCAATACTTCGGTATCCTCTTCCAGTACAACAGTCAAATCTGTTCCTGATGGAGTAATCTCCTGGCTTGTATAGCCGATATACGATACAACCAACTTTTCATTCTTAGCTACATCAATGGAAAACTCTCCGTCGATATTGGTAATTGTACCGCGTGTCGTGCCCTTTACAACAATAGATGCACCGATAACAGCATCTCCGTTTTTGTCTATGACCCGACCACGAATGGTCTTGTTCTGTGCAATCGAATAGTTCGAGCTTAAACCAACAGAATTTTCTCCTGCAGTAGCTGATAAGGAAAGGCATACAGATGCAAGTCCTAGTAAACTCACAAATCTTTTCTTCATCTTATGTATATTAAAATGTTAGCATTGACTTAACAAATATTCAGGACCGTAAATGATCCTTGCAAATTTAAAAAATGCTTTCAGAAATCAGATATCTTTAAAAGAACAAATCCTATCATAATAGCTTGTTTTATGGTAAAAACGATGGATTAAGCGCCATCTTATTACAACAGTATTTCAAGAACCCTCTACTTTCAAATTGTATCAATCTTATTTGAAGTTCGACCCAATCAGTCTTTTCACCAACTCCTGTCCGTCAGAAGTACCGGCAAAATCAATCAAAACGATACCAAAGCCTTTATAGAGTCCCTGAATTTCATGAGCTAGTCCTGGATTAACTTTATCGGAAAAATCTTTAGGACCATCTTTCGGAAAGGCCGTAGCACTGGCAAAACTGATGAACCATTTATTCGAATTCTCTTCCTCATGCATGGCTGCCATCATATTCTTGAGCGTTGTCGCCATCTTATAGGGTGCTTTTCCTGCATACCTGTGCTGATACTCATCCTGTAAAGAGACAAGAGCCTCTTTACCGTTACTGCCACGGATAGTCATGTCACACGTTACATTGTCTTCCCAGCCATAACAATATACGCCCGGATAATTTTCCATCACCTCATCCCGATGCACAAAGAAAATTCTGCCCCGACATTCATCAAGTGTGATATCGGCACGGAACTTATCCACAAAATACCGCTGATAGGCCTCGTTGGAAATAGATTCGGACAATAACCTTTTATATTCCTCCTTACTTCCACCTTCACACTTTACAGAAACGACCAAGGTCTCAGACGGATGTTTTTTCAAGAAATCAAGAAACAACGGCAATACATCCTTCTCCCAGGTGATGTTCTGACGGGCCGTTCCATGGTATACACGAAGCTCGTCATCCTCGGCCTTCAAACGTATATCAAATCCTCTGATACCGATGTTAAGCTGTTCCTCCAAAGAAACATCCTGTGTCTGAAGCAGCTTACCGCCTTCCAAAGCTCCACTATCGTGTGTAGCCGGAATAGACAGCTTGCACATTCTCTTTTTACCGTCTATCCGTTTCATCCATTCTCCAACTGTATTTTCCGGAGTGATATAAGGAGCTATCACCTCGAAGTTTCCTTCGCCATCCGTCCACCGACAAGTAGCCACGGCAAAAGTATTTCCTTTAAGACGTGCCACCGCAAACGAACCGTTACCGTCTTCATCCGGCCAGGCATTATTTACTTGGAATATGGTATAACCTCTATAAGATTCTATGGAAGGAACATGTGTATGCCCCACAAAGAAACCTACCACGTTATATTGATCCAACAGATCGAACAAAGCTTCTCGCTTATCTTTCGGCCACCATTTGATGGCCCATTTATCAAACCCATAATGTTGGATATAGACTACCGGGGTACCTCCTGCGGCATAGAGCCTCAAATCATTTTCAAGCCACTCCAGGCTGTTACCCTTGCAATAATGGTCGTCACCGGCATACGTATGCATCTGTACAAAATGTACATCCTCTATATTCCATGAATAAGCTCTGCTCTCCGGGTCAACACTCAGGATTTCCCCCTTCGCCAATTTGGCCTGCAGGACTGAATCCATATAAGCAAGGTTCATTTTGCGTCCTGCCAGATTATCGGCAGGTTTCTTCGAAACAGGGTCAATGTCATGGTTTCCGAATCCGGGGAATACCGGATATTTTATTTTCTTGTCATCCTCCCCGTTTGCCTGGTGGTATCTTTCTTTATAAAGGGAATGGGTCTCATCAAGTGCTTTATCAAAAATATCACCTGCAATAGCCACGCAATCCAATCGTTTCAAAGTATCTCCCTGAAAGCAAGGTGTACCATTTGGCCAGACAAAGTTATTCTCCAGGTTATTCAAGGCACGTACATGATAATACTGATCGGATTCCGGCAATAAATCGAAGTGCAAATCGGCCACAACCGCAAAAGTGATATCCCTCTCCGGACGTGCCTTGCTATTGAGTTTATCAATGATTCTGCCATCCTGAAGACGTATATAACTGGTAAATTCTTTTCTTCCTTCATACAGAGTAATGACACGTGCTCCAGGCTGAAGGTCGATGTATGTAGTCTTGCCTCCAGAAAAACGCCCATATCCCAGCGTTATGCCTTTATAGGAAGCAACATAATCATTGTCATGGTCATGACCGGTAAATACACCCATCACATCTCCTTGTTCCAACATCGCTCCGAACATTCCGCTATTGATGTCAGCAGGACATTCTCTTTCGAGTCTGATACCGGAAAAAGCTCCTTCCCGCTGATTGAACGCCTCAGTATATTCTACAAGGGGAATATGAAAAAAAGCCAAAGCGGGTATTGGTTCTCCCCCGTTTTGGGCTTTGTACCGATTACTCTGGTCCCGATACCAAGCAATCTGGTCATAATTAATCCAGGCATATCCCCCTACTTGGCTCAACAAAGAATTGGAATGTGAATCCAGGCAATAGATAAGAGCTTCTGTAGAAATCCCCTGCTTATCTTTTACTTCAAGTATCCTATCAGAAAGTTCACCTTTATCGTTAACCTCATTGAGGCAGTTGGTTGCCGAAGTAATAAGACGGGTTATTTCCTGATACGACAAATCCTGCTCCGTATCATGGTTTCCATTCATGAGAATATATGGGATTTCCGTTTCGTCCAAAACCGACAAGACTCTTTTCCAACCTTCGGCTGCAGGTTCTCCGGTCACTACGTCACCCGTCAGGACAAGGACATCAGGTTTTTCTGCCGCTACAGTTTTCCTTATCACATCGATAGCTACATCCGATTCCGTTTTCATCGGACAGAAATGCGTATCGGTAAATTGTACTATTTTAAAGGTTCCATTGTCTCGAAAATGCAACTCTTGTGCATTTGCTACCAGGACGATACAGAGCGCCATCCATGTTGCCCATAAGTTTCTCATAAATCAATCGTTTTGTTAGATAAGAAATAAATTCAAGGTTAAACGTACGATTAGTTTTTAATATATAGAAACAAATATAATATATTTTTTAATAACAAATTCACCAAAACCCAATTTTTTAAAAAGAAAAAAAGAGCTTGTAACGGAGATGTAACAATATCAGGCACAAAACAGCCGCATTTTCCAACTCAAAGCCATACAGTCAGACAGCAGAATAAAGAAACATTACAGCAAGCATTACATTTTCTACTCATAAGGAGAACAAGGAATTTCAGTTATGCTTACCTTTGCACCGCATAAAAAATGACAATACATCTTATGGATTCACTGAAGATTAACAAAGTACAGATACGTAATCTGATGATTGAAGATTACGACCAGCTTGCACAATCGTTTACACGTGTCTATTCAGACGGAAGTGATGTGTTCTGGACACACAAACAAATCGAGAAACTGATCAAGATTTTTCCCGAAGGGCAAATCGTCACAGTAGTCGACGAAAAGATAGTAGGATGTGCCCTCTCCATCATTGTCAATTACGATGATGTGAAGAACGACCACACCTATGCTCAGGTAACCGGTAAAGAGACCTTCAACACCCACAACCCCAAGGGGAACATTCTATACGGTATCGAAGTCTTCATCCATCCTCAGTATCGGGGATTGCGTCTGGCACGCCGTATGTACGAATACCGGAAGGAACTGTGTGAAAAATTAAACCTGAAAGCCATCATGTTCGGCGGACGTATTCCTAACTATCACAAATACGCAGACACCCTGCGTCCCAAGGAATACATTGACAAGGTACGCCGCAAAGAAATTTTCGACCCGGTACTGACATTCCAGTTATCCAATGACTTCCATGTACGCAAGGTTATGCGTAATTACTTGCCCAACGACGAAGAGTCCAAACACTACGCCTGCCTGTTGCAATGGGATAACATCTACTATCAGCCACCTACACAGGAATACGTCACTCCGAAAACCACGGTACGTGTCGGACTGGTACAATGGCAGATGCGTACATACAAGACCTTGGACGACCTGTTTGAACAAGTAGAATTTTTCGTTGATGCCGTTTCAGACTACAAGAGCGATTTCGTATTGTTCCCTGAATACTTCAATGCGCCCCTGATGGCTAACTTCAACAACCAGGGAGAATCGGAAGCCATCCGTGGCCTGGCAACCTATACGCAGGAAATCAAAGAACGTTTCATCAAGCTGGCCATCAGCTACAACATCAATATCATCACGGGAAGTATGCCGCTCGTCAAAGAGGATGGAAGACTGTACAACATCGGTTTCCTGTGCCGCCGTGACGGTACATACGAAATGTACGAGAAAATACATGTCACACCCGATGAAATCAAAAGTTGGGGATTGAACGGCGGAAAATCTTTACAGACATTCGAGACAGACTGTGCCAAAATCGGTGTGCTGATTTGTTACGATGTGGAATTCCCGGAATTGTCACGTATCATGGCCGACCAAGGAATGCAGATTCTGTTTGTACCTTTCCTGACAGATACCCAGAATGCCTATAGCCGTGTGAAGGTATGTGCCCATGCCCGTGCCATCGAAAACGAATGCTTTGTAGTCATCGCCGGTAGTGTAGGAAACCTGCCACGTGTACACAACATGGATATCCAGTATGCCCAATCCGGTGTATTTACTCCATGTGACTTCGCTTTCCCGACCGACGGAAAACGTGCGGAAGCGACTCCAAATACGGAAATGATTCTTGTTTCGGACGTAGACCTGGATTTGCTGAACGAACTCCATACATACGGTAGCGTACGGAACTTGAAGGACCGCAGAAGCGACTTGTACGAAGTCAAAATGAAAAAGAGTTCTCAGGCATAAAGCAATCTGCCTGCCAGATACAGAAAAGGGGATATGTCCAAACGGCACATCCCCTTTTTCTTACCTCAAACACCTGCTTCCAGACTACAGCCTAAAGGCTATTTTTCGGCCTTTAAGCTATTGGAATCAAGGAAAATTGCGTATCTTGCAACCGAGTTTTCAATTCAAAGTCAAACCTTAATACGCCCCATGCCATGTATCCCAAATTCATCATCACTCAAGATGGCGTACTGAAATTCGGTCACGTCTATCTGCACAAAGACTTACTTGCCTCCGATGAGCTGTGCACCTATGGAGGTGGACTGTGGAAAATTGATGACAGCCGTGGCGCAATACTTCTCTACGGCCGTTCATTCGATTTCGGTACCCCAAACTTCGACCACATACATCGGATAGAATGGTCAGGCATCGGTGGAAAACCTCTGCCCTTGTTTTACCTGCCCAACTGGCCGGAAGAAGATTTGCTAGTACCGGTTTACGCACAACCATAACCGGTAACGAAAAGTCTTACGCAAAGCAAGCACTATTTCAACTTACCGTATGCTTCATCCGTTACCGGTTCCAGCCATTCGTTGGAAGTCTTTTCACCCGGTACCTCAAAAGCCAGATGGGCAAACCAGCTGTCTGCAGCGGCTCCATGCCAATGCTTGACATTTGCCGGAATATGAATGACTGTTCCGGGTAGAATCTCAACGGCAGGTTTCCCTTCTTCCTGATACCATCCTCTACCGGCCACACCGATAAGCATCTGCCCTCCTCCTTCTGTGGCATGGTGGATGTGCCAATTGTTGCGGCATCCCGGCTCAAAAGTCACGTTCGCTACAGGTACCTGTTCGCTGGAGACAGAGGCCAAATAACTGTTACCGACAAAATACTGTGCGTAGGCAGTATTCGGCTCCCCGATCGGGAAAATCATCTCCCGCTGAAAAGCCACTTTCGCGTCTTCACCCTTTACATCTTCCGACCAGACTTCCTTAGCCAGGCGGAAGGCGGCCCATGCTTTCGGCCATCCTGCATAGAAACCGATATGGGTCAGAATTTCGGCAATCTCGGTACGGGTGATCCCGTTCTGTTTGGCTGACTGCAAGTGATAGGTCAACGAACTGTCTGTGATACCCTGACTGATGAGCGAAGTGATGGTTACGAGACTACGGTCCCGCAATCCAAGTTTATCGGTACGGCTCCAGACCTCACCGAAAAGTACATCATCATTCAATTCTGCGAATTTAGGAGCAAAGTCTCCAAGCTGATCGCGTCCAGCTGTCTGTTTGATTGTTTCCTGTGCCATAATTGTTGTACTGTTTATCGCCAATGCAAAAAGCACTAAAATAAATTTCATTCTCATAGTGATTCTGTTTCAATGGATTTGCATTTTTCTTTATTGCAAATTTACTTCAATTATACAGATACTCTTGTATACCATTTACAGATATTTATACCCGAATCATAGATAAGGAAACGGAAATAGCCAATAATCCGACAAGAAAAAGTATATTTGTCGAAACGAATAATTCTCACGACATGGATGAACTGATCATACTGGACAGCATTGAAAAATACAACCGGCTTTATGGACTGGAGACCTTGCACCCGATGGTGGCTGTCATTGACTTGTCAAAGGCAACCGTATGGCCGACACATTTCAAGATGAATTACGGTATCTATGCCCTTTACCTGAAAGACATCAAATGCGGAGACATTACCTACGGACGTCAGCCTTACGATTATCAGGAAGGTACCATCGTCAGTTTTGCTCCCGGACAGGTAGCCGAGGTGAATATGGCCCCCGATACCCGTCCTGTAGCTCACGGCGTCCTGTTCCATCCCGATTTCATACACGGTACCGCACTTGGACAGGAAATCAAGAAATATACCTTCTTTTCTTACGAAAGCCGCGAAGCGTTACACGTATCCGAAGAAGAACGGCAAACAGTCATGGACTGCTTCCAAAGGATAGAAGCAGAGCTACGGCATCATACCGACAGGCACAGCCGCCGGCTGGTTACGGCCAACATCGGACTGCTGCTCGATTACTGCATGCGTTTCTATGAGCGTCAGTTTACGACCCGTGAGGCATCCAACAAGGATATCATTGTACGTTTCGAACACCTGCTCGACGAATACTTCGACAGCGAAGCCCCTCAAGAAAGAGGACTGCCTACTGTCAGGTATTTCGCGGAAAAAGTCTGCCTTTCATCCAACTACTTTGGCGACATGGTCAGCAGGCAGACTGGTAAAACCGTATCCGAATACATCCAGAACAAGGTCATCGACCGGGCAAAGGAGTTATTGCTTTCCACTCCCCAATCGATGAGCGAAATAGCTTACAGCCTGGGATTCCAATATCCGCAACACATGAACAGGATGTTCAAACGGATAGCAGGTTGCACACCGAATGAATACCGGACCGACAACCGTCACCTCTGAGAAACTTACTTCTGCAGCCAGCCATCTGGCGGAAAAACTGCCCGTGTAGCCGTCGGTATCAGTACTCAAGTGATTGATTTCTAAAAATTGACATTGAATCCTGCCATGACGGTTGCCCGTGGCATGGGATAACCGGCATTGATTTCGTATTTCTGAGCCAAAAGGTTTTCTCCCCTTGCCCAGATATCCAACCAACGGGAAATACGGAACGACGCCCGAAGATTCCACAACACAAAATCCTCTGTCAGTACCGGATCAGTCTGCGTATAGAGCCCGGCAATGTACTGCACTCCGGTAAATAGTTCCGGCCAGTTCACCACTGACATATTCATTCCAGGCACGACCGCCATAACGGAACCAGTCAGCACCCAGCGTAATACGGTTTCCGGAAAAGAATCGAGCACTCTGATAAAAAGAGACCCCCATCATGTTATCCAACGAAAGGAAGCGGTTATCCAAAGGGCTTTCACCCTTAGAAGGAGTATTACCCATCGTTTATCCAATGGTTTCCCCAATTGTAGAAAAAGCTAAGTGACCCGGAAGTCTTGTCGTATTCATTCTCCACCGCAAACGAAGTCATACCTCGGGTGATGCGCTGGTCACCGTCCAGTAACGGAGCATCCACCGGACCAGGATAGGAAGCGTTGAAATGTGTCACATTGACATCGCCCCGTAACCTCCATTGTTCCGTCATTTCATAACCCAATTTGGCATATACACTATACTGTTCGAAGTTCATATCCGTACGATGGCCGTCTGTACGATTGTAGGAACCGGAAACCACGCTCGAGAAACGTCCCTTAAGTACCCGGTTCGTCAACTCCGTCTCCAATGTATTGTAGGATCCGTAACCGGCATGAAGGTGGGTTTTCACACCATCTTCCTTCATCTTGCGGGTAACAATATTCACGACGCCACCCATCGCATTCGAGCCGTATAGGACCGAAGCCGGTCCTCTCAAGACTTCTACCCGCTCCGCCAGAAACGACTGGTAAGCATCAGCTATCGGATGGCCGAAGATTCCGGCGACCGTCTATCATTACCATCAACCGACCGGAACTGCCACTCAACCCCCGGAGCGAAATACTTCCGGCAGCACCTCCCGATACTCCGTACCCCATCATTCCCCGTGAAGTCACAAACATTCCCGGAATCTGCTCGGTAAGTACAGGAAGTAACGACGGCTGCATGGCATGGTCTATCCGTGTACGGTCTATCACCGAAACCGTTTGAGACAAATGGCGTACATCCGTCTCATTACGGGTTCCGGTTACTACGACCTCTCCTATCTTATAAATTCGCCCTAAACGAAGCGAATCACTTTTCTGTTCCTGTGCTGCTCCCTCATGAACAGCCAAGACAGCAAACAGTACAACAGCGAAGAATCTCTTCATCTATTTTCGTTTATCAAATTAAGTCCAGTCTGTAAAATCTGTGGAACCGGTTATCTTAACCGATATTTATTTTTTCCAACCACTCGTCCATCTCTGCTTTTGACAAACTTCCGTTCAGAAGCTTGCCGGCTTTCCAGTCAATCTGCGGGTAGACCAAGCGAAGATTCTTCTCGCAATTGGCAATACCACTGCCACCCGAAGTAGCAAAAGGTACCACCTTCTTCCCTGCCAGATTACACCCTTCTATAAACGTATTGATAATGGTGGGGGCAATGTACCACCACACAGGAAATCCAAGAAACACAATCTCATAGTTACGCATATCAGGAAGACTACCGGCAATAGCAGGACGGGAAGAAGGGTCACGCATCTCTACCGATGTACGGCTCATACGGTTTTTCCAATCCAAATCGGCAGCTGTATAAGGACGTTCGGGTACAATCTCGTACAAATCAGCACCGGTCGCTGCGGCCAATTTTTCGGCCATTCTTCTCGTTGTACCACTACAAGAAAAATAAGCGACCAAAACATTCTGACTATTCATATCATTCTTTTTTCATTGTTACGCAATTGTCTTTTAACTTCTGACACAAAGGTAAGAAATATTCAGGAACGGCAAAGTATACCAATCCTCTGATTATTTACCCCTATTACAGATACAATTCCTCCAAAACAATCAGTCCCCATCAAGTTTGAATGGAGACTGACAAAGATGCAGATTCTATCAGAATCGCATCGGATAACCAATAAGAGTGCATCACCCTGGTCTGACCATGGGCATCATTTCCAGATTTTCATCCTAAAGATGAAGCTTTTCCAACCAGGATGATACAGACTTACGTACCGATTCCTGTTCATGTTGGGCAGCGCTTCCCCTTACGGCCAGTCCTTTGAGCACCTTGGCTCCCGTACAAGCCGACTGGATACGACGTTCCGTACCAGAGAGTCCGCTACCTTCATGGGTACAGAAAGGAACGATTGTCCTTCCTTCCCAATCATGTTTCTCGATGAAGGTATAGACAGCCATCGGCATCTCACCCCACCAGTTGGGATAGCCCAAGAAAATCACATCATAATCTTCGATTCGTTTGTCTCCTTTGATTTCCGGACGAGCATTCGATTCCTTTTCCCGTTTAGCTACCTCAATACACTGATTATACGCTGCCGGATAAGGATTTACCGTTTCAATGTGGAATAAGTCTGCCCCTGTTTCCGCACCAATCATTTCTGCCACAATATGCGTATTTCCCTTCTCAATATAGCCAACGGCATAGTTCTCGTCTGCCCGAGAAAAAAAAGCGACAAGAATTTTCGGTTTGTTTTCCATACGGTTCATTGTTGATTTTTCATTTGTCTGCTGTGTATGCCCGGCCAACGAAGCAAGCAACAGCATGAAAGTAAATAAAATATGTTTCATCAGTCTCTATAGTTTATAGCGTATCCATAATACATCATTCTTCAGTTTCTTCACCTGTTCCAGACGAAGTTGTACCGGCATACGGCCTTTATCGGAAATACCATCAAAAAGGGAAGTTTCCCCCGTACGTCCATCGATACCTGGAGCCAATAAAAGACTGACTTCGTCAATCAGTCCGGCTTCCAAGAAACCGCCGTTGATGTGTCCCCCACCCAATAATCCCAGACGCTTAACGCCAAACCGCTCATAAAGTACCTCCATGGCTTTCGCCAGGTCGATACCATCTTTTCCAACGGCAATCCATGATATATCCTGCTGACGTAAAGTCTCCAGATATTCCTCCGAGGCCTTTTCGCTGACAATACATATCAGCGGAACTCCTTCAATATTATTTGACTTCCACCGCAGACGTCCCCAAGTATCGACAGATACCATATAAGCATCCGATTCCTCGGCAACAAACGTACAGAATTTTCCTACGGGTTTGTTAATGATTGGAACGAAAGGTTCTTTGGCAGCATTATAATGCTCCATCGTTACACGTCCCTCAAGAAGAGAAGGACAATCCAACTCCTCCAGCGTTGAATAATACTCGTCTCCACTTATTTTTTCAACCATGGCACAATCAATGCGCCCGTCAATGGAAGCTACCATGTGACAAATGATATAAGGTCTCATCGTTGTTCAATTATCAGAATCAGTAGATTATGTAAAGTTTAATTCTCTTTCGGCTGAAGCGGTCCGTAGAAATACGAAGCCGTTGCTCCTCCGTCTATCAGGAAGTCAGAGCCTGTAATGAAGGCACCTTTATCTTCCAGCAGAAGCTCTGCCACATGCGCCACTTCATCAGCGGTTCCAGGGCGTCCGGCAGGACACTTGGCAAACATGTTATTATAGAAACCGCCCCTTGGCCCGTTAAATTCATCGATGGCCAACGGAGTAACAATAATGCCTGGAGACAGCGAATTAAGACGGGCTCCCCGTTCTCCCCATTTCACGGCCTCAGCCATCACCCGCTTCACATTGCACCGTTTAGCCATCTGATAAGCATGCAGCGTATCCCGGATGTTCTCCGGCCGAAGCATTTCCAAAGCAAGCAGCTCCTCGGCAGGTGTAGTGGCCAACAGCCTGTCCGCTTCAGGCGTAAGTGCCGGCATGCGATACCCAGACTGACTGGAAACCGTCACTCCGCTTCCCCCGCTGACAATCACCTTACCTACTTCTTCCAGCAAGACGGCTGTGCCATACAAATCAACCTTCAATATGGTCTCGATGGAAGCCTGACTGGGAGATACACCGGCTGAATTAACCAGATAGCGGATATCTCCATACTTACACGCCTCGGAAATGAGTGAAAGAATGGACTCGCGCGATGAAAGGTCGGCCTCCAGTGCTACAGCATCAAATCCGGAGCCGTTCAAGGCATCGGCAGCAGCCCGGGCGTTCACAAGGCTTCTATCTCCAATAACAATCTTCTTTCCGGATGCAATCCGGCGGACAATGGCAAGCCCTATCTGACCGGCCCCCATCCAGATGATAATATCTTTCTTCATACTCAAAAACCAGTTGTCTCTATTACATCACCTTTTTCTTATCGTTCCGAAAGCAAAAGTACGGAAGTCCTTCCGGATACGAGTTAGATGAATCGCTGATTGATTTACCCGAATTGCTGTATACCGTCAACTGTCTAACAACAGGTTTACGAAAGACTTATACCGATTGCTGAATCATTTACCACAATCGCTTTTTTGTTCCATATTTCATCGTCAATGGAGAAAAAATAGGTAATTTTGGTCTTAGAAAAACTCAACCGCATTTCAGTATCAAAACGGAACCATGGAAAATCATCTGTTAAATATCGACACCATCTCTCAGTATAACGATATGCTGGGCGTAGAGACTCAGCATCCGTTGGTAAGCGTCATCGACCTGTCGAAAGCCAAACCCATGCGGCACATGCGACATACGTTCAGTTTCTATGCTATATTTCTCAAAGATGAAAAAAACTGTGAATTGATTTACGGACGACAGAAATATGACTATCAGAAAGGTTCCGTCGTATGCCTGGCTCCGGGGCAGGTTATCGGGATAGAAGATACCGGCGAAGAATTCTACCCGCAAGGATGGGCATTATGTTTTGATCCGGAACTGATCCGAGGTACTTCCCTTGGGCGTAATATGCGCGAATACTCTTTCTTTTCTTATGAAGTCAACGAAGCACTGCACCTGTCGGAGCGTGAACGTACTTCATTCATCGAATGCCTGGAAAAGATACAGATGGAACTTGAACACACAGTCGACCGCCTCAGCAAACGACTGATAACAAAAAACATTGAATTACTTTTAGACTATTGCCTGCGCTTCTACGAAAGACAGTTCATGTCCCGTGAACCTTCCAACCACGATATCCTGGTACGGTTTGAATCGCTGATGGACAACTATTTCACCCATGGAAAAGCCCAACAATACGGACTACCGACAGTAAAATACTGTGCCGGAGAACTGTGCCTTTCACCCGGCTATTTCGGCGATCTCATCAAAAAAGAAACCGGTAAATCCGCCCAGACATACATCCAGCAGAAAGTTATTGACGTCGCCAAAGAACTCATTCTGAATCCTTCCAAATCGATATCACAGGTAGCCTATGAACTGGGATTCCAATACCCCCAACATTTTACCCGGCTCTTCAAGAAAATTGTCGGACAAACGCCGAATGAATACAGGACACAAGGAATAGCCCTGTAAGCAGTGAACCTATCAGCCGATTGAAACAGGACGACTCCATTCATGTCCAGTCAGTCATTCTGCTGAGGTATACCACTCACAGGGCTATTCCAACCAGACTGACAACAGATTATCTTACCGGATTATCTGCTGTCAGCTGTCCGAAAGAGGTTATTTTTCCCTTACCTCCTTCAAAATATTCATAAATTCCATGACCTTGTCTTTGTGACTTTCTGCCAGGTTATTCTTTTCATGATAATCATCCGACAAACGGTAAAGCTGAGGTTTGGAACTATTGCCTGATTCAATCTCTGGAACCCATGGAACACCCGTTGGTCCATTGTTCGGCTCTATATATTTCCATTCTTTATCTCTTACTGATAAGGTATGATTGTATGACTGTTCAACAACCCACTTTCTACCGACAGCATCTATCCCCAGCAGGGCATCCATGTAATTTTCACTATCGGGAGCCGATTCTCTAGGAATACGGGAGTTAATCAGTTCCCCCAAAGAACGGAAAATATCTATCTGAGAGATCAACGCCTCCGAGGTCTTTCCGCCTTCTATCCTTTCAGGCCACGACACAATAAACGGGATACGGGTTCCTCCTTCGAACGCACTGTATTTGTTTCCTCTCAATCCTCTTGTAGGAGAATGTCCGTTCAGCAGTTCTTCCGCCTTGTCGTCATACCCATCATCCAGAACAGGACCGTTGTCACTGGAAAGAATAATCAGCGTATTTTCATAGAGTCCTAACTCTTTCAGTGTATTGACCACCTGATTTACAGTCCAATCAAACTGAACGATGGCATCTCCACGCAGTCCCATCGGGCTTTTCCCTCTGAATCTATCATGAGGAAATCTGGGGACATGTACATCATTGGTAGCCAAATACATAAAAAACGGAACATCCTTGTTTCTACGGATAAAATCAATCGCATGCGACGATATGGAATCAGCTATGTTTTCATCTTTCCATAGAGCTTTTCCACCACCTTTCATATATCCAATCCTGCTGATTCCATTGACAATAGCCTGGTCATGTTCATGGGTTGGCTTCAAGTTATACAGCAGTTCAGGGTGTGTACTTCCTAGGGGTTCACCTGGAAATGGTTTGGAATAGCTGACCTCTATAGGAGCAGAAGGATCATAATTCGCAACCATACCATTTTCAATGAATACACAGGGTACCCTATCGGCTGTTGCCGCCATGATATACGAATAATCAAAACCTAAGTCTCCAGGGTGAGTGGCTAAAGGCGCATTCCAATCCTGTTTCCCGGTTTCTGCACCAAGCCCGAGATGCCATTTGCCGATGGCTGATGTCTTATATCCTGAATTCTTGAACATATCGGCCAATGTATATTGACCGGGATTGATAATCATCCCGGCATTACCGGCTGCAACATCCGTTCCCTGTTTCCGCCAGGCATATTCACCGGTCAATAATGAATACCTGGACGGGGTACTTGTTGCCGCAACGACATGAGCATTGGTGAACAATATTCCATCTTGCGCCAAAGCGTTCACTGCTGGAGTTGAGACATTCTTCGCATCATAACACTCCAGGTCTCCATACCCTAAATCATCCGCATAGATAATGATGACATTAGGTAAAACACTTTTTGCGCCGTCAGGATTTGTAGCTATCATGGTGTTGGCACTCAAGATTAACCCTGAGCCCAATAAACAATATTTATTTCTCATAATCTTAAATACACGTTCTTCATGATTCTTATTCGAATTCACTCTGTTGTCTTTCCACTTCTTTCAGCTTTAACCGGCTAAGTTCCTGCTGGAGTCTTTGTACTTCACTTTCACAGTCCGAACTGTTATCCGAAGTAGAAACTTTTGCTGCACCAAAATTCTCAAGTAACAAAGAAAGTTCATCCTTATCGGCTATCAGTTTATGTTTGGCATCGACCGTCTTGATTTCCAGTTCGGCCGACAAAGGCGTATGAATACCTTCGAAGACCACCGAAGTTTTTACCTTAATGATGCCGGAAGCCGTATTGGCACGTACCAATACCGGAGCAGTCCCCCATTGTACCTCACGAGGATTAGTGAACGTATGGCTGTCAGCAACCAACTCACCGTTTCCTTCCACCTCAAACTTGATGTGGTAATTGTTCAAGCGCTTTATATTACCTTTGTCATCTGCTACGGCAGCAATGACAGTCACCAGATCCGAACCGTCTGCCGTCATCTCCACATTTTCATTGTCTGCCCACAGAAGCAGCTTCGAAGGCCGTCGTGCAGGCATTACCTTATGCGATGCCACCACCTTACCGTCCATCAACCCTTCTGCAAGCAGATAAGAGTCGTCATGCTTCCTGTCACGGGCCAGTTTCTTGTCGCACATCACATCCCATACATCCTTGAATGTAATGATAGGCGATGGCATACCTTGGTCGGTTTTCTCCTTTTTATAGACCCATGTCTTTCCATCTTTACAATAGGTAAGACGAACTTCCTCGCAATTGCTATATACGGTTACATCCTTGGGAGAAAAAGGAGTCATGGCATTGGCAATATACACCATAGGGCCCGTTTCAGCGATAAGCATCTCATTCTTTTCGGCCGGACGCTGAGAGCAGAACATGTAATACGACAACTTGGGTTGACGGAATGCGTCCATGATACCTCCATAGAAAGGATCCGGGTGATAACCACGCTGATGGTCGAACGAGTGCCATAAGCAACCTCCTACATGCTGACGGGTATTCCGATAAAGCGCATCGTAACACGTGTATTGATAATCGGGTTTTGCGTATCCCTGCGCCTGGACAAGCATGGGCACCTCCCCCCCAGGAACGGCTTACCCGGCTCGGAGAATTGTGTGAATTCCAGTCATCCACATTATCTCCCCATTCACGGGTAAAGTACGATACCTCAGGATTCATGGTCTGAGTGGTGAATGCCCCTCCTGCCCCATTCAAAGGATGAGTAAATTGAATCGGGAAATATTCACTGCCACGGGCTGTGACATCACAACCGGCATAACAATAGGGATACGGATATTCCTCATGAAGTATATCCACTACATTCTTTGCGAAGTCTTCCGGATACCAGGTCTCATTAAGGATAGGTTCCCACATCCATACCGACGGATGGTTCCGGTCGCGTCTTACCATATTACGGATATCGCTGTATACCCGCTGCGCAAATACAGGCTCGTCATTCCAGAATTGCCATCCCGGAGTATTGACAATTACAAAAAGACCTAATTCATCGCACGCATCCATAAAGGCAGGGTCCTGAGGATAGTGAGCATTTCTGATGACTCTCAATCCTGCATCCCGCAATTTCTTGGCATCCCTCCAATGGAGACTGTTGGATAAGGCATTTCCGATGACGGCAAAGTCCTGATGCCGGTTAGCTCCAATCAGAGGATAAGGTTTCCCATTCAACCAGAATCCATCCTTTCCCTTAAATTCTATGCTGCGGATACCGATTCTTCTTCTATAACCATCGACTACATTTCCTTGGTTATCCTTTATCAGGACATGAAGCTGATACAGGTAAGGATAATCCGGTTCCCACAAATCTGGATTTTCGATTTTTGCCTTGACAGAAGTCTGCCGTGCCTTGCCTTTACCGACAGAAAAAGATTTACCGGCAGACAATACCTTCTGATTGTTTCTGTCATACAAAGTGTATTCCACCTTCCCCGAGAAAGATTTGTCAGACAGGTTTCTGATGTGAGTATCCAACCGGATATCAGCCGATTTTTCGGAAACATTGTCAAATGAAACAAATAAACCGCTACCAGCCGCTTCGTTTTCGTAATTTGGATCAGTGATAAAGACATCATTGTGAGCAATCATCCAACAGTCACGATAAATTCCACCGAAATATGCGAAATCAAGCATATCCTGTTGCTTTCCGGGAGGATACGAAGGATCATCACTGTTATCAGCCCATACGGCGATTACATTATCTTTTCCGTACTCAAGATAGTCTGTTGGAAGGAATCCACCGAAATGTTCTTTCACAAGCACACCGTTGATCCAGACCTTCGATTTTCCCATAATTGCTTCGAAATGCAGGAACAAACGTTTTCCTTTCCACGCATCTTCGGGTGTGAAGTGCTTGCGATACCAGGATTCCCCCTGGTAGTTGACACAACCGCTTGCCTCTGTCGGAAGAGTCTCCATACCATCGGGCAATGATATCAGAGCCCAACTGCTGTCATCATAATCGACTTTCTCCGCACCTTGCACAGCTCCTTTATAGAAACGCCAGGCCGGATTCATACTGTAGACGGTTCTACCGGTATTATCCAACTGAAAAAAGCCTGCCGTAGAATATTCAGGCTGATGGAAGGTCGTTGATGCAACTGCACTGAATGTATGTACCACATTGAGAAGCAGGCAACAGACCAGAACTCTGAAAAAAAGTGACATTTTTTCATATTACTTGTTTTGAGGTTAATAGTTTCAGGTAAAGATACATAAAAAACATTTATCAGAGCTATGGCCGGGGCTGAAATCCAATACTTCTCCCCAATGACAGGTTCCCATCTTCCTCATCCCGTAAATACAGCCACCTCAGAAATCAGTTTTCCTGATTAAAAGGCTTTCCACAGGAATCGTCATTCACCTCCGGCATAAATGAAAAATGCGGCATCTTCCTCTCTTACTCCAAATAAAGGTTCTATTCAGAAATCCAACTTATATTAAAAAAGGCTACTTAACAGTCCCTTCAACCATTAAGTAGCCTTACCGAATTTATATTCTATCAATTAATTGCAGGTCCCTGATCAGCAACAGTAGGCCATCCTGGATTCTGGTAAATAATAGAAGTACTTAAATCACTAGGATTGGTCGCGGTATTTCTGAAATGAACAATCGAAATAGGACTTAAATAGTGAGCTTCACACCATTTATAACCCGTATTCCACATCTGGTTCGACTCACCGTTTACAATCTCATACGGTCGTACATATTTACCTCTTTCCGGAGCAGACATATTAGCTGTCGATGAGCCATCTGCCTTAACGGTTTGTCCGTACCATCCTTTGTAGATTGCCACATAATCCACGTCAGCTTCCCAGAAATTAATACCTTCCGGCTGCCAGGTTCCATCCAGTCTGTCAAGAGCTCTCCAGCGTTTCAAGTCGTACATACGGAATCCTTCTTCCATAAGTTCGCAACGTCTTTCACGGCGTATGTTATACAGCAAGCTGGAAACCTGAGTCTTACCTGAATATACAGCCCAGTCGTCTTCTTTGCTCAAATCAGTTGCACTGACAGTGATATTATAATCGCCAGGCAATCCGGCTCTTTCTCTCAACTGTCTCCACAAATCTGCAGCCTTCGAGTCGATGCTGGTACCTCCATTCTCCATACAAGATGCTTCAATATAATTCAGATAAGCTTCTGCAGCACGGAATATCGGACAACCTTCGCCATTTTCGTTCCAGTCGCGGGTCCAATTGTTGGACAGTCCCTTACGTAATTGATAACCTGTAACACAACGGCTCTCTTCTTTAGAGAACAGACCCGGATAGGTGTTCAATGTATCCACAAATTCCTTCTGTCCTTCTGTCAACACTTCGTTAGGTGTCATCATAAACATCTGCAAACGTTCATCTCTGCCTTCACGCACTTTCTGTAAGGATTTATCTCCTTGATAATTGCTACCTGAAGCATAAATAGGTAATCCGTTTTTCATGAGGAATGTTTCTACAAACTGTCTTGTGAAACCCGTATTACCACCCGTACGCAGATATTGTCCTGCAGAATGTCTGATATCCAAATTGACATCATAATCTCTCCACATGATGATTTCAGGATATGAACTCATATCGTCCGCAGAGAACTGAGCAAAATACGGATTCTGCATCTTGGCCGCTCCATCCGCCCATGTATGATTGTTGTCTGCAAGCTTAATGTTATCAGCTACATAAGCGGCAGCCTCCTTACATTGAGCCAGGAAGAACTTTATTTCAGTATCTGCATTATATCCGTTCAGGTCTTCCGCTTTTCCTGGCCATCCCGGACCACCAGGCACTAAAGCAGTATTAGCATGATAGGTCTCCCAACTAGCCTCATACAGGGCGACGCGTGATTTCACCAGGTACGCAGCGTTGAGTGTAATTCTATTGGTACCACCGTCCGGATTATTGGTCAGGTATGAGATTGCTCTATCCAAATCCTCCAGAATAAAACGGGCCACCTGGTTACGAGGATATCTTTTACTTGCTGCCACAAGTTCCTCTTTTTCGTCTTTCAGTACATTCTGGATGATAGGGAAATCTCCGAATGTCTGCAACTTATTGAAATAGAACCATGCTCTCAGGAAATAGGCTTCACCGATATTATGCTTGACCATCTCCATGTTACCGGACAATTCATTGGCTTCATATCTCGGTAATACCGTTTCAAGGAAATAATTCAAATTGTATAAAGCACCGAAGTACCATGGATCGCATGAATCCTGGTCATAATGATCTGGAACTCTCCACAAGCCTGGTATCCAAGAAGTACTATACGTTGCCTGACATTGGTTATCAGTTCCATTATCATTTCCCCAAATACCGACTCCGGCACCAGAATGCGTAGAAAAACTATATTGCTTAATCATATAGGCACTCATATCTGCATCATTCCAAAGGAAAGTTTCCGGTGTTATGGCATCCAAGGGCTCTCTGTCAAGAAAATCATTACATGAAGTCATCATAGATAATGATAATCCTCCAGCTAAAATCAAGGTATATTTATAATGATACAATACCCTACAATTCTAAACAAGCCATGTACCTAACTGACCCCAATTTCTCTAAAAGCAACTTTACACCCTATTGCGAACATATCCTTCCGAAGTATTATATGGTGACAAATGTAAGGTATAAGAAACAGAAAAGAAGTTTCTACATAAAATCTAAACAGGCTCTTAGCATTTTCCATAGAAATTCCGTAACTTTGCAGAAACGAATTCATTTAACCCGAATAACTTTATGCAGGAAAAAATTATTATTCTCGACTTCGGTTCGCAGACCACACAGCTGATTGGCCGCCGTGTACGTGAACTGAACATGTATTGCGAGATTGTTCCCTACAACAAGTTCCCTCACAACGACCCGTCAGTTATCGGTGTCATCCTTTCGGGAAGTCCTTTCTCTGTATACGATGAAAAGGCTTTCAAGGTAGACCTGACTGACATCCGCGGTAAATACCCTATTCTGGGAATCTGCTACGGCGCACAGTTTATGGCATATACCAACGGCGGAAACGTTGAACCAGCCAATACGCGTGAGTACGGCCGTGCCCACCTGGCCAAGTTCGACCATGAGAACCCGTTGCTGAAAGGCATCCGCGAGCATTCTCAGGTATGGATGAGCCACGGTGATACCATCACAGCCATTCCGGAAAACTTTGAAATCATTGCTTCTACAGACAAAGTAGCCGTTGCCGCTTATCAGGCAAAAGGTGAAAAGCTGTGGGGTGTACAGTTCCACCCGGAAGTGTTCCACACAGAAGACGGTACTCAGCTGCTGAAGAACTTCGTAGTAGACATCTGTGGCGGTAAGCAGGACTGGAGCGCTGCTTCGTTCATCGAAACAACCGTAGCCGAACTGAAAGCACAGCTCGGGAACGACAAGGTGGTACTGGGCCTGAGCGGTGGCGTAGACTCATCGGTTGCCGCCGTATTGCTGAACAAGGCCATCGGCAAGAACCTGACCTGTATCTTCGTAGACCACGGTATGTTGCGCAAGAACGAATTCAAGAACGTGCTGCACGACTATGAATGCCTGGGTCTGAACGTAATCGGCGTAGACGCCAGCGAAAAGTTCTTCAGCGAACTGGCAGGTGTCACCGAACCGGAACGTAAACGTAAAATCATCGGCAAAGGATTTATCGATGTATTCGATGAAGAAGCTCACAAGATACAGGATGTAAAATGGTTGGCACAGGGTACCATCTATCCGGACTGCATCGAATCGTTGTCTATCACCGGTACAGTCATCAAGAGTCACCACAACGTAGGTGGTCTGCCTGAAAAGATGAACCTGAAACTGTGCGAACCGCTCCGCCTGCTGTTTAAGGACGAGGTACGCCGCGTAGGTCGTGAACTGGGTATGCCGGAGCACCTGATTACCCGTCATCCGTTCCCGGGTCCGGGTCTGGCTGTACGTATCCTGGGCGATATCACCCGCGAGAAGGTACGTATTCTGCAGGATGCCGATGACATCTTCATCCAGGGCCTCCGCGACTGGAAGACCAAAGATGCCGATGGCAACGAAACAGCCTTGTATCACCAGGTATGGCAGGCAGGTGTAATCCTGTTGCCGGTACAGAGTGTAGGTGTAATGGGCGATGAACGTACTTACGAACGTGCCGTAGCACTGCGCGCCGTAACCAGTACAGACGCCATGACAGCCGACTGGGCTCACTTGCCTTACGAATTCATGGCTAAGGTTTCTAACGACATCATCAATAAGGTGAAGGGCGTAAACCGCGTTTGCTACGATATTTCGTCAAAACCGCCTGCAACCATCGAATGGGAATAATTTAAACCCTATTTATAGCCTTTTTAAAAGGCATTTAAACAGCCCCGACCCGAAATAGAGTTGGGGCTATTTTTTCTCTTGTTTGCCTGTTCTATTCTTTATCTATCATTTCATAGATCAATTCTTAACCATATAAGAAAAGAAGTGTATTAAGATTCTGGGGTATATCTTACAATTTCCTCTGCTGCTACCGAACAGGAATCCTCATACAAATTATACACTTTCGGTTCGCCGGTCATATCTTCATTATCCGTCCATTGCTCGCATTGGCGGATTACTGTTTCGAGTGCATTTGCCGCTTCTTCTGGCGGGTAGTGATATTTCTTCAGCAGACGTTTCACCATCTTGCGCATACCTGCACGAGCAGACTCTTTCTTCTGCCAGTCTATCGTACGGTTCTTACGAAGAATTTCTGTCAGTTCTTTTGTCATGGCCACCAATTGCTCGTTGGTGTAGATGTCTTGAACAGCCTGCGGCTTGGTCAGGGCATCATAGAAAGACTTCTCTTCCCTCGTAAGTCCCAAATCATTCCCTGCCGATTCGGAGGACGAGATTTCTTTTGCCAGGTCCAAAAGTTCCTGTATCACCTCTTCGTTGGTAAGCAATCCTTTCAAATAATTGGACAGAGAACGTTTCAGCAGGTCTGAGAATTTTTCCGCCTGTACAATATTCGTTTTTTGATACAACGAGACGCGTTCGGCCAACAATCTTTTCAATAATTCAACCGCAATATTCTTTTCCTTCATCTTGGAAATTTCGTCCAAGAAAGCAGCATCGAACAACGAAAATTCCGCTTTCACGTCCGAGAAGAGATTGATGACGCCGTTACTCCTGACGCTTTGTTTGAGCAATTCGCCTATTCTTGCATTGATTTCGTGTTTGGTAACCCGTCCTTTTCCTGTCATCCGCGAGAGTAGCGTACGAACCGCTTCAAAGAAAGCAGCCTCATGACGCTGCTGTTCGTTCAGCAGGCTGCGGCACAACGTGATGGAGTTATGCAGCAGCATGGCCTCCTTCAGGAATACCTGCCGTTGCTCCTGCTTGTCGGCTGACAGGATGAAGTTTACACCCCCTTTGATGATTTGGGCGCATTCAGCGTCCGATGCCGTGCTGAAACGGCTGTAATCGTAGCTGTGGAACAGATTCTGACACACCTCCAGCTTTTCCCTGAACTTGAGCAGGGCCGTTTCTTTGATGTCAGGATTGCCAAAGTTCTTGCGGTCGCGTCGGGTATAGTTGTGCATGGCTTCCTTCAGTGCCTTGGCAATGCCGATATAGTCCACGACCAATCCACCCGCCTTGCCATTGAACACCCGGTTCACACGTGCGATGGCCTGCATCAGGTTGTGTCCGCTCATCGGTTTGTACACATACATCGTGGCCAGCGACGGCACATCGAACCCCGTCAGCCACATGTCCACCACAATGGCAATCTTCATCGGGTCGTTGTTGTCCTTGAAGCGTTTGGCCAGCTCTTTTTTGTATTGCTTGTTACCTATGACGGCGTGCCATTCTTCAGGATCTTTGTTGCTGGCCGTCATCACCACTTTCACCTTTTCTCTCCACTCGGGGCGCAGTTCCAGCAGCTTGTCATAGATGCTCATGGCTATCGTGCGCGAATAGGCCACAATCATGGCCTTGCCCGTCAGTTCATACTGCCGGTTCTCTTCGTAATGTTTCACGATGTCGCGGCACAAGGAATCAATGGTGGCAGGCGCACCCAAAATCTCTTCCAGGTGCGACATTTCCTTTTTGCTTTTCTCGATCTGCTCTTCGGTAGCCCCTTTTTCAGCCAGCAGGTCGTATTCGTCGTCGATGGCCTTCAGTGTAGCCTCGTCCAGACTCAGATTGACCACACGCGATTCGTAATAGACAGGGCAAGTAGCCCCGTCGGCCACTGCCTGGGTCATGTCGTACACGTCGATATAGTTGCCGAACACTTCGACCGTATCCCTGTCTTTCGTAGAGATAGGTGTCCCTGTAAAGCCAATGTACGAGGCGTTGGGCAGGCAGTCATGAATGATTCGTGCCGTTCCCACCACGCGTTTGGCCACCTCTTCACCCCGCTCGTTTTTAGTCATCCGTATCTTCTCTTCGAAACCATATTGCCCTCGATGGGCTTCATCGGTCATTACGACAATGTTTTTTCGGAGCGACAACGGCTCGGCCGACTCCTCGAACTTCTGCATGGTAGTGAAGATGATGCCGTTCGCTTCACGTCCGGCCAGCAATGCTTTCAGGTCTTCACGGCTTTTGGCTTGCACAGGCTCTTGACGCAGGAAATCCTTGCATTTGGCAAACTGAGTATATAGCTGGTCGTCCAGATCATTCCGGTCAGTAATGACCACTATCGTAGGTTGCGAAAGTTTGTCTTGCAACAGGTGGGCATAAAATACCATGGAAAGTGATTTCCCACTGCCTTGCGTATGCCAGAACACTCCAATCTTACCGTCATTCTGTACTGCTGTTTTCGTCCGCTCGATGGCTTTATTCACCGCAAAATACTGGTGATAGGCTGCCAGTATTTTGGCTGATCCAGCTTCGTCTTTCGAGAAGCAGACAAAGTTCTTGATAATATCTAAAAGGCGATCTTTCTGGAAGATGCCTTCGAAAAAAGTATCATAGTCGGCAAAGTCCGTACTTTCATAATCGCCGTCCTTGGTTTTCCATTCCATGTAGCGGTCTTCCTTGCTGGTAATGGTTCCGGCCTTCGAGCAAGCCATGTCGCTCATTACGCAGAAAACGTTGTACACAAACAGCGACGGAATCTCCTGCATGTAGTTGCGCAGCTGCCGATAGGCTTCCGAAGCGTCGGTCTCTTCGCGCGAGGGCGACTTCAGCTCCATCACCACCAGCGGCAGGCCGTTGACAAACACAACCAGGTCTGCCCGCTTTTCCGAATGCTCGACGAATGTCCACTGATTCACTATCTTGAAGTCGTTTCGCTCGGCCTGATCATAATCAATTAAATAGACTATATCGTTTCTTTGCTCCTTGCCGTCGAAATACGAAACTTCAATGCCATGTTGCAGATAGTCCATAAACAGCTCGTTCTTCTGCGTCAGACTTCCGGTTTCAATATCTTTCAGCTTGGCAATAGCTTCCTGGATGGCTGTTCGCGGTTTTTCCCTGTTCACCAGAAGCAGACTGTCCATCAGTTGTTCTTCATAGAACGGAACATAATAATCACGTTCAATATCTGGACCATAAAGATGTGTGTAACCCATCTGCTCGAAGAGGGTTATCACTGCTTTTTCGTAATTGTCTTCTGTGAATGACATGGCATAATTTAATTGGTTGTCAGCAAGTTTCTAAGTTCATAACCCATTCATTGAATAGGATACATTTTTCCCGGATAGTATTTAGGCCTATATCTGAAGCCAGACATGCGCCATATACAACCTTGTCGTAACCTTTGATGGCCTTCTTCAATCTTTCAGACGGTGCGGTAGCCGGTCCATTGTTTATTTCTTCTGGCGTTTTTACACTATTTATCGCATCTTCCAATTGTTGGAAATCAAGTTCCTGTTTTGTGAAATTATTTTGGAATACAGCGATATTGCTGAATAACAATCCCTCAAACTCGTGCAATTGGATGTATGGTATAAATCTTGAACGCAGATTTTCGTCTATATCCAACGACATCTGCTCGAAAAGGAAATGCATCCTGTCGTAAATATTATTTATGCATTTACTTTCCATCCATCCGGGAAAATGGTAAGAATCTCTGATGCGGTAATAATCCACAAACAACGAAACAATACTGTTTCCTTCATTCAGGTGTCTGACAATTTGTTTCTTGAGTGTATCCCATGCCACAATTCCACCATTTGAATGTTTGATGGTCGGTGCTTCAAGTGCAATATCTTTTGTCAATAGATGGCTGTGTAGCACGTCATTGCAGAAAGCCTGTTCGGTTGGTCCTTCACAAATGATAATCAGTCTTTTCATTTTGGCTGCCCTCCTTTCAGGATATTTTGTTTCCACAAATCGCCTAATGTATAATCATCTAACCAGGCGTTCAGTTCTTCCGAAGAATGTCTTCTCATTACCGAAACGCCATTTATCTGATTGACAGTAATTACATCTTCAGCATCAAAGTTTGTAATCAGGTCGGCACTTTGGGTAGCGATGATTACTTGCGTTCCTTTAGCTGCTGCCGATTTGATCATGCCGGCCAATGTCTGGATAGCAAGTGGATGCAATCCCAATTCAGGCTCGTCAATGATAATGACTTTAGGCGGCACAGGCTGTAGGAACAACGTAGCCAAAGCAATGAAACGGATGGTTCCGTCGGAAAGGTCTGTCGGCCCGTAAATGGTAGAACTGAATTTGTCTGTCCATTGCAGACGAACCGTGTCGGCTGCACTCACATTGAAATAGAAATCACTGAAGTAGGGCGCAATACTCTGAATAACACGTATAATCCGTTTGTAAACAATGGGCTCTTTCTCTCTGATTCCATACAGAAAGGCTGCCAGATTTCCTCCTTTCTCATACAGAAAATAGGTATCGTTCACAATATGGCTTTCTTTGGTGAACGGAGAGCTTTTTCCTGTGTCGTGGAAATGATATTTCTTTATTTCAGACAGATACCTACGGATGTGTTCGCCAATTGACAATCCGCTGTAGGATTTGATGCTGGCCTCGTTGCCAAAAGCGCCAATGGCGGTGTACAAGCTATTATTTCCCAGCTCCTCTTTAGAGAATACAAACCTGTTGTCTCCCTCTTTCAGTTCAAACGAATAGAAAATGTCTTTAAAGCCAATCGTGGCGCAAATAGCATCCGTAATCTTGCTGCCCTGAAAGAAGTATTTGTCAATACCTCCGTTCAAAGCCACATATTCTGTGAGCTTCTGCTCGTACAGACGGTTAAGGAATTCGAAGAAGGACAGGAAGTTGCTTTTTCCCGATCCGTTCGAACCTATCAATATATTGATGGGTAGCAAATCGAGAGCAAGGTCCTTGAACGATTTGTAGCCTTTTATTTCTATTCTATCCATATTCTCATGTCATTTAGGGAAGTAATTACAAAAGTAATAATTTTTTCTGTTGTTGAACTGTCTGATGTTTGGGTTGTGCCTGTTATTGTTTGCTTATTGACGAAAGTAAGGCCAGACCTTTGACAGTCAATACATATTTTTGACGCGGATGACGCCGCTTATCAGGATAGAGCAACGTCACAAATCCATTGGCTTGTGCCGGCATGACATAATATTCAAGCAAATTCTTTCGATCTTTGAGGTTCAACAGCTCCAGAATTTCCCTTATGCTTTTGGGTGTCTCTCCGATGGCAGAAACCAGTTTCCGAATGTTCGTGTTGCTTGTATATAATTGGTTTGTCGAGCTTGTGGGGGAACTTGTGGGGGACGCATTATCCACCGATTCCTTCCATTTCTCAGGAGCATCAATTACCATATATCGGTTACGCAACTCATTGTTTTCTCCTAAAAGCAAGTTACGAAAGAAGCGGACGAGGTATTTCATATCCGGTTCTACTCCTTTCACCGCATTGCGATAGTTGGCACGAACCAACGCATTACGGAAATACCACGAATGGTTGGCAAACAAATCATTTTCTAATGTTCTGACCGACTTCGACTGATAGTACGACTTGATCAGCTTTTGTGCTTCGTCAATATCAATCTCTCCCTCAATATGTTTGCGAGCCGTATCTTTCAGATATTCCGAGGGCTTCAAACCATCGACGGCTTGAAGTCCAATCGCTGTTCGCCAAGCATAGGCTTTCTGTTGCCTGCCGGGTTCGCTTTGTCTTATATATTCTTCAAAGTCAGTCATAACTGTTATCTTTTATCTCTAATTTGCCCGACATAAGACGGGGGAGGAGGGTATCGCGGAGTTGAGATATAAAATCACATGCACTTATGTTTTCAATGATCATTGAAAAATAAGGTGACACTAATTCATTATATTTTAAAATTATATCTTCTGGCGGATATATAATCGGTATCGTTTCAATATCATTGCCACTTATGTTAGGTTGTGCGCTGCCTTGACCTTTATTCATAATCTGAGAAATAATATTTTCGCATTTTAATAATCCATGGATAAAAGGAATTTTCATTATTGGATTTTCGCCCAAAAAGAATTTACCTACACGTTGATTTACATATATCTTTTCTTTTAAAGCTGGCACCAAACAAAATTTACCAATAGTTGCGCCAGTCATTGCAATTAATATATCTCCTGATTTTAAAGAGAATTCTTTAGCTTTCGATACATTTTCTTTACTTACATACGAACAGTCATCCATATTTAAGATTCCAGACGAAGATATATTTTTTATTTTTACAATCTTAACACCTCTTTCTGTCCACCATGAACTCTTAAAAGCAAATCCAGACCTTATTTTACAATAATCCCCTATAGTGCCTACTCTCCAACCTTCAGGAATCATCCCCAGCTCCGAATCCACAAACTTGCCGTCCTTGAATGGTTCAAAATCTACAAACCAAGACTTGAATAAAGCTTGTGCCTGCTGCTCTAAATTTTCATTGATGCGGCGGTTTAGTTCGATTTTGTCGTCAAGAGAGGAAAGAATGTTTGCAATACGTTTTTGTTCATATATGCTTGGTGCAATAAACGAATAATTTCTCATTGTTTCCAATGATACATTTTTGATTGTAGTACCTGTAGCTAAATGTGTTATAGCGTTTTTGAATTGTTTAGAAGCAACAACGTAATACATAAAATTCAAGTCAAAATCTTCTGCAACATTGAAGTAACATGCACTTTTACCCAAAATACATGCTTCTCCTCTATATTTAGCAACATTACCAATTGTACCATTTATAGAAACCAATATAGTACGAGAATTTAGATTCTTCCGATACTTATTTGCTTCATTTTCTGAAACTCGTTTTGTTGAATCTCTTATTTCAATTTTTCCATCAATAAGATTATTCCCATTGATAAAAAAGATAGAACCATTTTCATCATATTTTGGAGTACCATGTAATCCGTCTCCTAAAATGGTGGTTACATCCTTCAGCTTATACTCTTTCCATTCTTCCATAACCAACCGCCTATTAAATCTTAAACCCAATACTTCCCAACTGCTTCCGAATCTCCTCCTCCAGCTGATGCGATTTCTCGAACATCTCGGACAGCTCCGAAGTAAGCCGTGCCATTTTCTCCTCGAAAGGCTCGCCGTCGTCTTCAGCCTCTGCGATGCCCACGTAGCGGCCGGGCGTGAGGATATAGTCCTGCTTGGCCACATCATCGAGCGTAGCCACGGCGCAATATCCCTTTTCAGGCTCCAGCGTGCCTGCCTCGAAGTCCTCGAAGGTGCGGGCTATGCGCTGAATGTCTTTTTCTTCGTCCAGTTCGCGCAGCTTGCGGGTGACCATTGCGCCCATCTGACGGGCGTCGATGAAGAGAATCTTACCCGGCTGCTTCTTGTTGCGGCTCAGGAACCACAGCGAAACGGGGATGCCTGTCGTATAGAACAGCTGCGAGGGCAGGGCCACGATGCCTTCCACGAGGTCGGCCTTGATGATGTTTTCGCGGATACTATCTTCGCCGCCCGACTGCGAAGAGAGCGAACCGTTGGCCAGCACCATGCCGATGCGGCCACGGGGCGAGAGGTGATAAATCATGTGCTGCAACCAGGCAAAGTTGGCATTGCCCGAGGGCGGAATGCCGTAGCGCCAGCGCGGGTCGTCCTGCAGCTTGTCGGCACCCCAGTCGCTCAAGTTGAAAGGCGGATTGGCCAGGATGAAGTCGGCTTTCAGCGTGGGGTGCTGGTCGTCGAAGAATGTATCGGCGGAAAACTTGCCCAAGTCGGCCTCGATGCCGCGGATGGCCAGGTTCATCTGCGCCATTTTCCACGTTGTAGGGTTACTGTCCTGTCCGAAGACGGAGATGTCGTTGAGGTTGCCCTGATGTTCGCCGATGAATCGGGCCGACTGCACAAACATGCCGCCCGAACCGCAACAGGGGTCGTACACGCGGCCGCTGAAGGGCTGAAGCACCTCGACCAGCGTACGCACAATGCAGGCAGGCGTGTAGAATTCGCCGGCCAACTTGCCTTCGGCTTCGGCAAACTTGGACAGGCAGTATTCGTAGGTGCGGCCCAAGATGTCTTTCGTGTCGCCATGCTCCTTCATCTGAATGTTGGTGAAGAGGTCCACCACATCACCCAAACGGCGTTTGTCCAGTTCGGAGCGGGCAAAATTCTTGGGCAGGATGCCCTTCAGACGCGGGTTTTCTTTCTCGATCAGGCGCATGGCGTTGTCTATCGTAGTGCCCACTTCGGGTGTGTGGGCCGCTTCGGCTACGACCTGCCAGCGGGCTTCCTGCGGCACGAAAAAGATGTTTTCGGCCGTATATTCGTCCTTGTCTTCCTCGAAGCCGTCGCCTTCGTCCACCAGTTCATTGTATTTCACCTCGAAGCGGTCCGATATGTACTTCAGGAAAATCAGTCCCAGCACCACGGATTTGTACTCCGAAGCGTCGAGATTTCCACGCAGCAAGTCTGCCGCCTTCCATATTTCTTTCTCAAAACCTATCTCTGCCGTATTGTTTGTCTTAGCCATCTTTATTTCTTTATTTTTCAAAACTTTACCTGTCGATACTTATTTCTCCCAATATTTTTTGTCCATTGGTTTACAGAATTATCCGGATTTACAAAGATAGAAAACAATTGTCATTTACAGCATAACTCCCCAAAAAATTGAGATAATTACCTAATCCTCCTTCAGACCGTATTTCTCGCCGTAAAGCCGCAACGCGTCTCGAACAGTCTTCTCTCCGAATAGGTTAATCATATCTTCCAGGTCGTATTTCATCACTTCATCGTTATGAGGAGTGAGACACATGACGCGCGACTCCATATCGCAGTAGTCGGGCAAATCGAGGAAAATACCCCTCGTTGTCTGCCCCTGCAGTTTCCATGCCGTTACAGGCTGCCGGAACGAGGTCGCGCCATAGAACATACAGGTCATATCTTTAACTTTCGAGACGTCCCAGCGGTCGAGCGGCTGGTTGAAACTCGACGCGTCGTCGAACATCTGCACCATATTCTCAACGTTAGAGACATCCCAATCGTTCAGAGGCTGGTTAAAACTTTTCGCACCGCCAAACATACATGTAATGGTATAAACATTTGAAACGTTCCACGAATTAAGTGGCTGATTGAAACTCTTTGCGAAATACAGCATCGCTCTCATGTTATATACGTTCGAGACGTTCCAGCGCTCAATTGGCTGGTTGAAGCTGTACGCCCAGGCGAACATGGAATCCATGTAGTGGACATTCGAGACGTCCCATTTCTCAAGCGGCTGGTCGAAGGCCGATGCATCGGTTAACTGAACAGTGCACTCATAAAGAGATATCCAAAGAAATAAAAGAAAGCCGACTTAATCAACAGAATGATTCAATTTTGGAATTCTTTAACCAATTCAGAGACTCTTCCAGGACTACTGCCTTACTTTCACACCTCTTTTATGAACCGTCAGCCAATAGGCCGTAAGCACCAGCAAACCTGTCAGTACCCACGATACCGGATAGACCATCATCAGGATATCATATCCCCGCCACACCGGTGACACTCCGTACACCCACACGATACGCAGCAGACAGGTACCGAAAACCGTAAGGACGGCAGGAGTCAGCGATTTACCCATGCCACGCAACGAAGAACCGGCAATCTCGTAACTGCTGGCAATGAACTGCAATGCCAGAACAATGTGCATACGGATAGCTCCGTAATGATGTACCATTGGTACACTGGAGAAAAAGTTCAGAAAGAAATCATCCTGCCAGGCAAAAAGCCAGTTGAAAGCCGCACAGAAAGCGACACAGGATCCCATGCAAATCCAGAAAATACGATGAACTCTATCCATTTTCCCGGCTCCATAGTTCTGGGCGATGAAACTGATAGCGGCCCCGTTAAAACCTTGGATAATGAAATAACAATAATACTCGAAGTTGAGCGCCGCCGATGAACCGGCTATCGCATCGGCTCCGTAGCTGTTGATGGACGACTGTACCACGACATTGGAGATGGAAAATATCATCCCCTGCACACCGGCAGGAACTCCGATGCGTAACATACGGCTCAATTCTCCGGTGTGGATTTTCAACTTCTCGAAATGCAGCCGGAACGGTTCTTTCTCCTTACGTAAAAGCCGTATGATTAAAGTTGCACTCAGCGCATTGGCGATACCTGTAGCTACAGCCACGCCAGCCACGCCCATACGGAAACAGATGACAAACAACAAATTAAGCAAGGTATTGACAACGCCGGCCATAACCAGGATATACAGTGGACGGCGTGTATCACCCATACTCCGCAGAATAGCCGCGCCGAAGTTAAAAGCCATGATAAAAGGCATGCCCAGGAAATAGATACGCAGGTAAGTCACAGCCTCATCCAGCACCTCCGGAGGTGTACCCATCCAAGTCAGTATCGGTCGGGCGGCTACCTGACCCAATATCAGCAGAAAGAAGCCGCTGATAACCGCCACCAGCTGCACGGTATCGATAGCGTGGCGTATACTTCTGTCATCCTGCTGTCCGATGTGATTGGAAATGACAGCACAGGCTCCCATAGAAACGCCCATGAACAGATTGATGAGCAATCCGATCACCGGTGCGTTGCTTCCCACAGCCGCCAAGGCTTCACTTCCGACGAAGTGTCCCACAACCGCTACATCCACCGAATTAAAAAGTTCCTGCAACAGACTGCTGGCCGCCAACGGAAGAGCAAACAGCAGAATTTTCTTCAACAACGGTCCGTTCAGCATGTCTATCTCATTGCTTTGGGAACGCTTCTTACTCACATTGTTATCCATCTTTAGTTACCTTAATCAAAAAACCGCGACAAAGTTACAGTAAAATCGGATAACACATCCATTCACAAAAGTGAAATAACCCTATCGATTCTGCAACAACCGATAGAAAGGACAAAAAAACGTCCTCACGTTTCACTTCAAACATGAGGACATGGTTTGTATAAAATATGAGGACGTTTTCAAAGGGTATCAATCATTGCGGGAAAAGTCGTTATGTATCAGTCATCAATATCGATTACGCGCATCTGGCTGTCGAAAGTGATTTCCCAACGGTTAGAAAGTTTCACTTCGTATTCTTTTCTGTCGCGTTCAATTTTCAGGATCTTGGCATCCGGATAATTGTTCTTTACATAGGTACGGATAGCCTCAGGAATCACCTGCGCAGGAACACCCGTCTGCTTACAACTGATTTCAGTCCATTCACCCGATTTGTCGAATTCCAGCTTTTCACCGTTAGTGAAAATGACATCGTACATCTTCGAGAACAGTTCTGTTTCCACTTTAGCCAGCGCTATCTTATGCGACTTGAAATACGTAGAAATAAAAGTCTGTGCCTTTGTCGGCAATTCACCCACCTGAATCGGTTTTTCATTATCCGCCATTACCACTGTAGACATTGCGAACACACACATCAGCATTAAAAAGAATCGTTTCATAAAGCATCGTATTTTAAAAGGTAAATAAATATTGTTTTAAGTTTCTACGACAAATATCGGTAGGGAATCTGAAAAGAAACTGAAAACTGATGCCTGATTACGAAAAAAATCACTTTTTCACTGAAAAAATATGCCGGCCTTCTTCGAAAGCATAGGAAATCTCCAACTGACTGACCCGACAGATGGATTTTACCAACGCCAGCCCCAGACCGGTAGAGCCTTCCTTCTTTGCCCCCTGATAAAACCGTTCGAAGATACGGTTGGCATCCAAGGCCCCCTCCCCTTCGTTCGAGATACTGAAAGCAGACTCCGTAAAGAGAATCCGAATCTCGCCATCCTCTACACTGTGGACAAAAGCATTCTTCAACAGATTGGTCACCAGCACAATGGCCAACGATTCACTGATATCTGTACGGAAACTCCCTTGCTCGTCCATCTGCACCCGAATCCGCTTGTAACCGTAAACCTCCTGATAGGTATCCAGATAATGAGCCATCAGTTCGTTCAGGCAAACTGAACGGACATCTACAAACTGGTGGTTCTCTATCTTACAAAGCATGAGCAACGACTTGTTCATCCGGGTAAGGTTTTCCAGGGTCTGATGAGTTTTCGCCAACTCTTCCAGCTGCTTTTCGGTAAGTGTTTCATCCTCCATCAGCATTTCCAGACGGTTCCGGCAGATAGCCAAAGGAGTCTGCATCTCATGCGATGCATTGCCGATAAACAGTTTCTGCTGCTCATACAAGGCCTCACTGCGCTCCATCGAACGAAGGACTGCCTCATTCAACGTCTGGAATTCAGTGACACGGGTAGGATTCTCCAACGGTTTGGAATGAGAATCCAGCCGATAATTGTCCAGCCACTCCAACAGAACATACAGCGGCTTCATATTACGCCGGAATACCCAGGCATTGACAGACAAGATAGCCAGAAAGAGTAATACATATAGAAAAACAATCCAACCCAACATGGCCCGCTGAAGGTCCTGTTTCTCAATCGTAGGTGTATAGACTACCAGCTCATGGTAAATACCATCGTCAGCCTGGAATATCTGTATCAGAACTCGGGCAGGTTCGTACTCCTCCTTCTCCGCAATATAAACCATCTCATCGTGATACGTAATGTGCGGATACCGGTCAGCATATTCGGCAGTGACCTCATACAGGTAATATTGGTTGTTCGAACCGTTACTCGACGAGGGCATTTCTTCGCCCGACAGCGAACGGATCATGAGGGTCTCCGCATAGTCTTCCAGAGAATCATCCACCTCGTCATTCACTTCTTCCATGACGGCCATGTAGAAGAAGGCCGCCCATGCCGTGAGAATCACAACCATGGCAGCCGCCATCCGCCACATGGCAAGCTTGAACAGTTTCATTCCGTTATCAGTTTATAACCGACTCCATACACGGCCTTCAACTCAGCCGTTGCACCTGCTTCTTTCAGGCGTTTCCGCAGATTCTTGATCTGTGCATAGATGAAGTCGAAATTATCTACTTGGTCAATGTGGTCTCCCCAAACGGATTCAGCCAATGTGGATTTATTGACCAGACGTCCCGGACGTAACATGAAATAAAGCAGAATATCATATTCCTTACGGTTGAGTTCCACCTCTTTATCGGCCACCTTCACCTTGAATAAATCCGGAATGATTTCAATGTTCCCGTATTGGACCTTCCGCTCGCCTTCCCGCTGGTTACGGCGCAACAGGCTCTTGATACGGGCATGAAGCTCTGCCAGATGATAAGGTTTGGGCAGGTAATCGTCCGCTCCCAAATCCAGCCCCTGCACTTTATCTTCCAGCGAATCCTTGGCCGAAAGAATGATGACATTGGTACGTTTACCCAACGCCTGCAATTCATGCAGCAAATCCAATCCGGATCCGTCGGGCAACATGATGTCCAGCAGAATACAATCGTAATCATAATCCTCTATCTTCAGGAGTGCCGTCCGGTAATCGGGAGCCTGAGACACCACATAGCGTTCCTTCTCCAGCGAAGCTGTCGTGATTTCACGCAAATCATTATCGTCCTCAACAATCAATATCTTCATAAACGTCTGTTTTTAATCCATCGGAACCCTACAAAAATAAGAAACTGTTTTGATTTCTTACAAACGAACAGACAAAAATCTTATCGTTTGTTCCGCCCTGGGCCTGTCACCCCAGGAACGGTCCATCAAAACAGTCTCTTTAAATAAAAACGGATCTTTCGTTTATCGGGCATTCATCTGCGAAAAATCCATCTCTTTCGCAGCTTCAGGTGTATCTTCGTCCATACGGGTAAATGTCACCTCACGACTTCCCTTCACCGCATCGTTCAGCTTCAACTTGATCCCCTTGGCATTTTCCAGATCCAAGGTATTCAAATTATAACTTACAGCTCCCTCAATCATACGTACATCCAATGTATCGCCATAAGTGTTGTAGCGGTACTCCAACTGGATGTATCCGTCGTCCGTCAACTCCTCTGTGGCCTGTACCAGACTCACCCGATGAGGCTCTTTCTGCGGGACATGCTGGGCAAACACCAGATTCAAGTAGCCGCCCCCTATCCAGGCATCGGAGATGTATGCCGGGTCGTTACCATATTCGGCCTCGTTTTCCGGAGTCAGTTTCTCTACCGATTTCGTCAGGATATCATAGATATATTCCGGTTTGATACCATAATCATACGACTGGAAATTCTCATACAACGGATTGAAATAGAGAATGGCACGCTGCCCCTCCACCGGACGGTATCCCCAGATTGCCGTAGCTGCCGGCCACATCGTACCCCATGTATCTCCCGTAAAACTATAAGCTCCTGTTCCTTCTACATGAACCGTCACCCAATCACGCCCGATATCGCCCAACGAAAAGCCGTCGTCCGAATCGCAGCCTTGAAACAAGCCGCAGGCTCCCACCAGCAAAGTACCTACATAAAACTTTAGTCCTTTCATAGTCTGAATCATTTTATTATCTCTTTACCTCCAAAAGACAGAATTGCTGTAATTACTGCATGAAATTCAGATTTATTAAGAAAATTCACACCCGGTACACACATTTTCAATGAAAAAATTGGGGGTGTACCGTTTCTGATACACCCCCAATCAATCAATATAGAAAAATCGTATAGATTATCCTACAAACCAACGTACATAGCAGAAGTCCTGACGGTGTGCCAAGTCCGGATGTTTCGGGAACATACGGTAAGACACCTTGAGGCTACCGGCATTCGAGAAGCTGTGAGTAACAGCGAAGGTATAGATAGAACCTTCACGTTTAACCAGTTTCAACGGAGTTACAGAATAGATACATTCTTTACCGTCGTTATTGGTATAAGTTACTACCTGTTCGATACCGATTGCATCGTCCAGACCCTTTTCGTCTACTACAACAGTGATGGTATAGTCTTTTCCGTTTTCTACATGACCCTGCTGAAGTTCAGCACATCTGTCAACAGAAAGAACCTGGATTTCATCCCACTTGGCAGCCACTTCTTCCTTCCAGTCGGACAAAGCCTTGGCGCGAGCATAGTCGTTTGCGGCCAATTCTTTGAAGTGAGCAGCTTCCTTACAGTAGAACTTGCTGTAATAATCGTCCAGCTGACGTTTCATTGTATAGTGAGGAGCTACCTGAGCGATAGAGTTCTTGATGGTCTTCACCCAACCTTCAGAATAACCCTTCTTGTTGCGGGCATAGAACAACGGCAGGATTTCAGTTTCCAGGATACTGTAGATAGTAGTAGCATCCAGTTTGTCCTGATATTCCTGGTTCTGGTAAGTACGTTTTTCAGTCAACGCCCAACCTGCACCTTCGCGGTAGCCTTCCAACCACCAGCCATCCAATACAGAGAAGTTGACAACACCGTTCATCAACGCCTTTTCACCCGATGTACCTGATGCTTCCAACGGACGAGTCGGAGTATTCATCCAGATATCTACACCTGATACCAGACGACGGGCCAGCTTCATATCGTAGTTTTCCAGGAAGATAATCTTACCCAGGAATTCCGGACGCTTAGAGATTTCTACAATCTTCTTGATCAGTCCCTGACCTGCACCATCGTGCGGGTGAGCCTTACCGGCAAACAGGAACTGTACCGGATAATCCGGGTTGTTGACAATCTTAGACAAACGGTCAAGGTCAGTAAACAACAAGTGAGCACGTTTGTAAGTAGCGAAACGACGGGCGAAACCGATCAACAGCGCATTCGGATTGATTTTGTCCATCAATGAAACGACACGTGAAGGATCTCCCTGGTTCTTCAACCATGTATCGCGGAACTGCTGACGGATGTAATCGATCAACTTGTTCTTCAAAGCGACACGAGTCTTCCAAACCTCTTCATCAGGTACATTGTAGATAGCTTCCCAGATATTCGGATTAGACTGATCTTTCAGGAAGTTCTTGTCGAAATGCTTAGCATAAAGTTTCTGCCATTCAGAAGCACACCAAGTCGGGAAGTGTACACCGTTTGTTACATATCCTACGTGGTTTTCTTCCGGGAAATAGCCCTTCCAGATACCGGAGAACATTTCCTGAGAAACTTTTCCGTGCAACCAGCTTACACCGTTTACTTCCATACAAGTGTTGCAAGCGAAAGTAGACATACAGAAACGTTCGTTGGAATCACCCGGATTGATACGGCCCAGATCCATCAGATCCTGCCATGAGATACCCATACGCTGCGGATATCCACCCATGTACTTACCGAACAGACCTTCATCGAAATAGTCGTGACCGGCAGGAACCGGAGTGTGTACAGTATATAATGAAGAAGCACGAACAACTTCCAATGCTTCGTCGAATGTCATACCGCTTTCTACATAATCGCACAGACGCTGTACGTTACACAAAGCAGCATGTCCTTCGTTGCAATGATAAACATCCTTCTTGATACCCAGTCTCTTCAACAGCAATACGCCACCGATACCGAGCAGGATTTCCTGCTTCAGACGGTTTTCCCAATCACCACCATACAGCTGATGAGTAATAGGACGGTCGAACTCGCTGTTCATTTCGTTATCTGTATCCAACAGATACAAAGGAACACGACCAACATTCACACGCCATACGTATGCATGTACGTAATAGTTCAGATATGGAACATCCAGAACCAACGGTTTACCGTTTTCATCGCTTACGCGTTCCAATGGCAGGCTGGCAAAGTTCTGAGGCTCGTAGTTAGCCACCTGCTGTCCGTCCATTGACAAGCTCTGGCTGAAATAACCGTAACGATACAGGAAACCGATACCGCACATATCTACGTTACTGTCGGAAGCTTCCTTCATGTAGTCACCGGCCAAGATACCCAAACCACCTGAATAAATCTTCAGGACATGAGTCAAGCCGTATTCCATACAGAAATAAGCGACTGACGGACGGCTGCTGTCTGGTTTTTCGCTCATATAAGCTTTAAACTTGGTATAAACCTTGTTGATTCTATCCAATACTTCCTTATTGGTAGAAAGGGCTTCCAATTTCTCATAGTTCAAGCGTTCCAGGAATGCAACCGGGTTCTGTCCTACCAGACTCCAGATTTCAGGATCCAGTGATTTGAACATATCTGTAGCTTCATAGTTCCAAGACCACCAGATGTTATGTGCCAATTCCTGCAACATCTGCAAAGATTCTGGAATACGTGATTTGACAGTTACTTCTCTCCAAACCGGATCGTTAACATAATTAGTTCTAACTTTCATATTTCAAAAAAGGTTAATCATTATCTTTATTAGCAGAAGAAATGCGTTTCTGCATGTTGCGTAAAGCAACATCATACGCTTCATAGTAGTACTGTATAAAATGTTTCCACAGTGCCTTTTCGGCTATTGCAGCCGCCTTCTCACGAATCTTCTTGATTTCTGTATCTGACAAATGAGAGAATTCAGTAATCGAATCCCGAATGGCATCAGCCACCTCAGAATAGTTGTAATCGGTACGGTGAATGACAGACGCGCCATCTTTCAAGGTACCGGCATGGCCCAAGATTGAGTTTACCCACAGACCGAAACCGGCCAAATCTGTTGTGATGGTAGGAACCTTAAAAGCGACACTTTCCAGCGGAGTATACCCCCATGGTTCGTAATAAGACGGATATACGCTCAAGTCATTACCGATAATCAGATCATAGTAAGGGATATTGATGATTCCATCCCGACCGTCCAGATAGCAAGGAACGAAAATCACCTTCACCTTCGATTCCGGGCCATTTGACATGTTCAGGTATTTCAACATATCCAATACCTGGTCATGACTCATGTTATGCAACCAATGAGTAATGAAAGGTACTTCAAGAGGAGTATTGAACTTCTTGTTGCTCTTCAAGCGTTCTACCAGGTCTTCGCGGGCATCACCTACCCATCCCGGTACGTTGATGAAAGCCAAGACTTTCTTGTTCAAGTTCTTGTCACGTGTCAGCCTGTTCAAAGCTTCCAGGTAGACATTGATTCCTTTATTCTTAAATTCATAACGTCCACTGGTACCGATCACCAATGTATCATCAGAAAATTCCTCACCTAAAAGTTTGTTAGCCAATGTCAGCATGGCCTTACGGGCCTTTCTCCGTTTAGCCATAAAGGCCGGACCTTTCGGTACGAAATCATCCTCAAAGCCATTGGGCAAAACGACATCGACCGGTTTGTCTAACAATTCCTTACATTCATTGTTTGTGATTTCACTGACAGTGGTGAAACAATCTACATTGTGAGCGGTCTGTTTTTCGATGGAATGTTTGGATTCCATGTTCAGCTCACGAGCCATCTGATCGCCATTGTATGCAAATAAATAGTCGTACAAAGGTTTGTTATTACCAGCGATGGAACGGCCAATAGAAGTGGCATGAGTAGTAAACACGGTAGCAATTTCAGGTACGTGTTTTTTGATATACAGAGCTCCCAGACCGGTCATCCATTCATGCGCCTGATAAATGACTTTATCTTTTGCGGTAAAATGATAACGGTAGAAACTCTCGACTACTCTTCCGGCAGCATAAGAAAACATGGACGCTTCATCATAATCTCCATAGGCATGCAGAGAATCAACTTGAAAATCTATCCACGCCTGTGTATAGATGTCATTCTTTTGTGCATAGAAGGGAGTAAAATCTACCAGAATCGCAATCGGAGAACCAGGCACCTGCCACCTTCCGACCCTCACTTTCAGCCCACTTTCTTGTAAAGCGTGTTCGCGCCATGCTTTCAGCAAAGCATCATCCTCTACGAAAAGAGGATTTTCCTTACCTGACCATACATCCGGACCAATAAAATAAAGCTTGTCGGGATAACTGTCCTGCAGTGTCTTGGCACGTGTAGAAAGAACGGTATAGATTCCTCCTACCTTATTACAGACTTCCCAGCTTGATTCGAAGATATAATCAGGCTTCAAAAGCTGTTTCATCATCATTTATAGTATTTTCTAATCGGCTGCGAAGATACAAAAAACATTGAAATACAAGAAGAAATTCAGACGATTTTCTTACACAAAGATTTTGTATGTACTGATTCTAAAAAAAAAGTAAGACACTACACAAATAACATTATTTACGAATCAACATAATTTATTTACACAAATCTGCACAGCCTAAAGTCTCTATATCCAGCCAGAACCCCCACAAACCGATAAAGTCCTAGCCACAGAATACCTTCCCCAAACATCCCCTCCAGACAAACAACGCCGGGAAGCCTTTCCAGACTTCCCGGCGCAATATGAATGAATAAAGACGATTATGCCAAAGCAGAACCCATCAAGAAGGTTGCAGCCAAAGCAACGATGGCATACAATTCAGGGAATACGGCAAGAATCAACGTATTACCGAATACATTATGACCCTGACCGATAGCAGCGATACCGTTGGCACAAACCTGACCCTGACGGATAGCAGAGAAAAGAGCTACCAAGCCCAGACCGATACCGGAACCCAATACGGCACAAGCCTGAATACCGGTGATTTCGGGAGTCAATACATTAAAGATACTTTGGAACATGAAGTAACCGGCGAAACCATACAGACCCTGTGTACCCGGAAGAGCTGTCAGAACCAAGAAATTACCGAAAGCGCTATCGTTCTTCTTCAAAGCGCCGATAGAAGCATTACCTGCGATAGTTACACCATAAGCACTACCGATACCAGACAAACCTACCATAATTGCGATGCCGATGTAGGCAATCAAAAGATTCATTTCCATAATTATAAATTTTAATTTTTATACAATGTATTCGTTCTCTCCTTCAACATCGTCAAGCGATGCGGACAGCCCGGAGAAAGGTGCATGCCCTTGTTTTTGATCAATTGATATTATTTTCCTTTAATTCTTAAAAGGTTTATATTCTTTTCCTCCACCTTCGTAACCGGCATTCTTGAAGAATTCCACAAAGGTCAGACGCATCGGGTGAACCATCGCTCCCAGCACATTCATGAAGATATTGATGGAATGTCCGATAAGGAATATCAATACCATCACAATCGGACCGGCGATGATGTTATCCGGACTCATTCCCACAGCCAGACTGTTGAACACACTGGCCAGAATACCTCCAGACAAGCCTAAAGCGAACAGACGGACGTAAGAAAGGATATCACCCAACAGACCGGTAGCCATGTTGTAAGTATCCCACAATCCCAGGCCGAAATTGACAAAGACATTCTTGTCCGGGCTGTTGTACAGATAAGCCATCAGTGCACCAATGGCCAGGAAAACCAGGTGTACAGTACCTCCCATCGGCAGAACAGATGGAGCAGCGAATGCCAAGGCAGTACTTACCAGAATAATCAGCCAGCCCACCGTAGCTACCGCATACTTGAAACCGAACTGGATTGTCTGATTGACGGCCTTCAGAATCATACCAAAGATAATCTGTACACCACCTAGAATCAACGAGAGGTTGAACATCTGCTGGTTATCCAGATAAACAGCATCCTTCAGGCGCTGGAAGAAAGGTATGTGGATATCATAGAGATTGAAACCGAAACAGGTTCCAGTCAGCAGACCGCATACCATCGTCGATAAGCCCAGGATCTGTACCAAGGTAAGGATGGACTTCATGGACGGTTCAATCTTCTTTGCTACCATCCGATATACGGCTACAGCAAGCACCATGAACAGACCATATCCGGAATCCCCCAGACACAAGCCGAAGAACAGCATGAAGAAAGGAGCAAAGAACGGAGTCAAATCCAATTCATTGTACTTCGGAAGCATATACAGACGCATAATCGGTTCAAACAAACGGAAGAAGCCTTTGTTATCCAAACAGATTGGCACATCGTCTTCCGGTGTCGGATCGCTCACTTCATAATAAGCTTCCTGGGCTGACAAGAACTGCTGGATTTCATCGATTGCCTTTACCGGTGCCCAACCTTCCAGCAACATCAGTTTGTTGTCGGCCACGGCATCCGAACTCAACACGACTTTAGAGAACTCTATCCGGGTCTGCACATCATGCTGTGCAGCCTGTAAATCCGGCAAAGCCGTTGCTGCCAACTGTTTCAGCTGCTCTTGCAATGCCTCCTGTTGGCGCAACATCTCTTGTCGACGATTTTTCAGCGCACTCAACGAACCGGCAGGCAACTTGACAGCCTCCACTTCCAGTTCCACCTCTTCACCTACCGGAGTAACCGTTACAAAAAACAGTTTCGATCCTTCCCGATTGATAAGAGTAGCATGATACAGGTCTATCCATTCCTCGGAGAACTGTTTTTCCGAGCACTGATAAAAATCAATGCGGTAACCGGCATCACGCAAGCGGTCGACAGACTCCGGAGCGAAGTCTCCCCACGGTTCCATGACAGTAATCTCCTTTTCTACAGCCTGTATACGCTGTGACAACTGCTGGAGTTCTGCCTGCAGACGTTCTATTGTCTCCAAAGCCTCCACACCTTTCTGGACATTTCCTTCGTGCGGCTGGGCAGGCACCATCAACTGCTGCAGGTATTTTCCGGCAGCCGAATAGCGGCCGGTCAGACGGATGGCTTCCTGAAGTTCTGCATTTTCGGCGGTTCCCTGTGCACGTGTGGTCACATGAACCAATCCCAGATCACGCAGGCTGGTCAGGAAAGTCTCATACTCTTTGTGGTAGACCAGGAAAGTCAGTTTTTTCATTTTCGCAATCATACCTCAGCCTCCTTTCTCTTCTCCTGGATAGACTTCAGAATCTTCTGTGAAGACTTCGACAGGTTCTCTTCGTCTTCCATGAAACGTTTAATCTTTCTCAAAGCATCCTGATAACCGGGAATCTGTACCTTCTCGAAAAGATTCACCTTCTGAGTCGTTTTCTTGCGGGCATGTTCCAACAATCCCAATTTGGCGAGCGTAAACTCCCGTTCGATAGCGGTCTCTGCCAGCTTCTTCAGAATATGGATACCATCGGCATACCATTTCGGACTGCAGAAAACGCTGTAAGGACGGATTTCAAAGTCCACGGTCTCCAACAAAGGGACCCGGACTCCGGCTATCTTACGGACGCCCAAATGAACATCCTTCACCCGGATGAGTGAAGCGTCGAATTCATTCCAGAGTGCGAACATGGCCTCATACGCCTGAATCTGTTTCTCCAGACGCTCCTCCAGTTCAGCAGCCTCGGTCTTACACCGCTTCACCTCCAGACGAAGCGCGCTTTCCTTGTTCTTGATGATAGGAAGCGTACGCACGCGAATCTTGAGTTGCTTTTCAAGCTGCTGCAACGAAGTTTTATTATATTGAAATTTTATAGCCATCGCATTAATGATAAAATATTACTTCTTCCAGTACTGGTCTACGAACTCTTTCTTGATGTTTACCTCTTCCGGCTTGAAATACTTGCTGAACAAGCCCCAGGTCACATCAAGCATCTCAGTCGTATTCAGATTGACATCGATAGCCAGCAACTGGTTAGCATAATCCTTGGCAAAAGCCAAAGCACGTTCGTCATAATTCGTCAGGTCGAAACCGTTTTCCATCTTGGTCTTCGCATTCGCCGCATCGGCATACAGACGTACAGCCGCATTCATAACCTGCGGATGATCCTTACGGGTCTTCTTACCGCTTACCAGCTGTTTCAGACGTGACAATGAACGGAACGGATCGACAATGACCTTACCGATATCGCTGTCTCGACGCAGGAACAACTGACCTTCGGTAATGTAACCTGTGTTATCCGGTACAGCGTGAGTAATATCTCCACCAGACAATGTAGTCACGGCAATGATGGTAATGGAACCGCCTGAAGGGAACTGCACAGCCTTTTCGTAGATTTTCGCCAAATCGGAATACAAAGAACCCGGCATGGAGTCCTTCGACGGAATCTGATCCATACGGTTTGACACGATGGCCAAGGCATCGGCATAAGAAGTCATATCGGTCAGCAAGACCAACACCTTCTCGTTATGCTCCACAGCGAAATATTCTGCGGCAGTCAATGCCATATCCGGAATCAACAGACGTTCTACCGGCGGATTTTCCGTTGTATTGACAAAACTGATGATACGGTCCAATGCACCGGCATTCGAGAACACGTTCTTGAAGTACAGGTAGTCGTCGTTCGTCATACCCATACCACCCAAGATGATCTTATCGGTCTCTGCACGCAAGGCTACGTTAGCCATTACCTGGTTGAAAGGCTGGTCCGGGTCGGCAAAGAACGGAATCTTCTGACCGGATACCAGTGTATTATTCAAGTCGATACCCGCGATACCGGTAGCAATCAGTTCGGACGGCTGTTTACGACGGACCGGATTTACAGACGGACCACCGATTTCGACTTCCGTTCCTTCGATTTCCGGTCCCCCGTCAATCGGTTCACCGAAAGCGTTGAAGAAACGTCCGGCCAACTGTTCACTGACCTTCAATGTAGGTGACTTGCCCAAGAATGTCACTTCCGCATTGGTAGGAATACCTTCTGTACCCTCGAACACCTGAAGTGTCACTTCATCACCGGCAATCTTCACCACCTGGGCAAGTTTGCCGTTTACCATAGCCAGTTCATCATAACCTACCCCGGTCGCTTTCAACGAACAGGTAGCCTTTGTAATCTGGCTGATTTTTGTATATATCTTTTGAAATGCTTTTGTTGCCATTATCGTACTGTGTATAGTTTAAACAAATCCGATTATTTCACACTCCGTTCGGCAACCAGATCTTTCAGTTGTTTCTGGAACTCGACATACTGTTCCGATCTGAACTTCGAATAGTTCATCTGCTTGCAGATATTGATCATCTTCTTGAAATAATCCATAACCTCAACAAAGTTATCGAATTCGAAGTCGGTATGACAGATATCGATAATCTGGTTTACAATCTCTTCCTGACGTTCCATCGGAGTCACTGAATCAACTTCATCAAAGGCATCCTGCTGCAGGATAACGAAGTCAATCAATTCAGATTTCCAGAAAATGACATGATATTCCACCGGTACACCGTCATCACCCAAAATGTTGATCTGCTCGGCGATTTCCTTACCTCTCAATAGACGGGTCTTCAATTCGTTTACCTTTCCAATCCATTCATTGTTGATACGTTCTGTAATGTATTCTTCAAATTCCGGATATTCCAGGTATTTGGAATAGGAATCAATCGGGTTCACAGCCGGATAACGTTTACGGTCTGCACGTTCCTGCTCCAATGCATAGAAGCAACGGGCTACTTTCTTTGTGTTTTCTGTGACAGGCTCCTTCAAGTTACCACCCGCCGGCGATACAGTTCCGATAAAGGTAATGGAACCGGTATGGCCATTATACAGCTGCACATACCCTGCACGGCCATAGAAGTTGGAAATAATGGCAGAAATATCCATCGGGAAAGCATCCGGACCCGGAAGTTCCTCCATACGGTTGGACATTTCACGCAAAGCCTGTGCCCAGCGGGAAGTGGAGTCGGCCATCAGCAACACCTTCAACCCCATGGCACGGTAATATTCCGCCATAGTCATAGCGGTGTATACAGATGCTTCACGAGCTGCAACCGGCATGTTTGAAGTATTGGCGACAATGATGGTACGTTCCATCAACTTACGTCCGGTATGCGGGTCAATCAGTTCCGGGAATTCGGTAAAGATTTCCACAACCTCGTTGGCACGCTCACCACAGGCAGCAATGATTACAATGTCCGCTTCAGCCTGTTTGGAGATAGCATGCTGCAACACAGTCTTACCCGTACCGAACGGTCCCGGGATAAATCCGGTACCACCTTCTACAATCGGATTGACTGTATCGATGACACGTACACCGGTTTCCAGCAATTTATAGGGACGGGGTTTCTCCAGATAGTTGGTCATCGCCTTCTTTACCGGCCATTTCTGAATCATATTCACCGGAATCTCTGCCCCATCTTTTCCTGTCAGGACAACGACAGTATCTTCGATGGTATATTCTCCTTCTCCAACGATGGACTTCACACGATAAGTGCCCGTCAACTGGAAAGGTACCATAATCTTCAGTAACTGGTGATTCTCTTCCACTTCACCCAACCACGCAGACGGTCCCACTTCATCGCCGGCTTTCACCAACGGTTTGAAGAGCCATTTACGCTCCTTATCCAACGGATAGGTATATTGTCCTCTTTTCAGGAAGACACCTTCCATCTTGTCCAGGTCATTCTGCAAACCATCATAGTTCTTCGAAAGCATACCCGGACCCAATGTTACTTCCAGCATGTGGCCCGTAAACTCAGCCTCGGCACCGACCTTCAGTCCACGTGTACTTTCAAACACCTGAACATATACATTCTGGCCGACAACCTTGATTACCTCAGCCATCAAACGGTCGCCTCCGGTCTTGATGTAGCATATTTCATTCTGTGCTACCGGACCATCAACAGTCAGTGTAACCATATTGGCGATTACACCTGAAACAGTTCCTTTTGTTGCCATTCTATTCTTGTTTTTCTATTTTCTAAATTCTTCAGGAATCTGAACTTCATTCTTCAAGTTCTGAATCAGTTCACGGAATAGTTCATTACCCTTTTCTTTATCCAATGCAATCCAACGCTCAATCATTTCCAGTTGCAGAAGGAAGACAAACAGACGTTCGATGGTGAAATAATGGAAGAATGATTCATCCTCCAACCATTTCCACTTCAACAAATCCACCTTCTTTTCACGTTCCACCAATTCTTCCACTTCCGCCACCCGTTGGATGCTGTCAAAATAATCCAGCATTTCGTTCAAGCCGAAGTCACGGGCGTTCGATGTCCGCAACTGCTCGCACACCTCTGTATCGCCTACCACTACATTGTCGACATCCAACTTGTATTTACGGGCCGACAACGCTGCCAGAATATTGTTGAGATTCAATGAGAACTCAAACCATCCCGACACAAAGCGATTGCTGCACTGCATCGCATAAGCATAATATGCAGCCGCCAACAAATCCTGTGCACTGTACAGTTCATCAGGGGACAAAGTAAAATAGCGGGAAATGAAATCGTAGAGATAAGTAGGGAATCTGCTGTCGGGAGTATCACCTTCCCGAACCGCGTCGATGAGCTGCAGCAACTCCTCGGATGAAAAGTTTCCGCGCCCAGAAACCCGTGCATCTTTGTCTTTCAACAACTTCAGCAGGTCTTCATTATCAAACTTCAGATAGAACAGGTCGATAATCTGCCTGTCCTTCACCGAAAGTTCAGGATAAAGTTCCGTTTTAAAGCTGTCTACTGTATAGCTCAACTTGCCATCCTCAAGTGATATATCAGGCAAGCCGGCCACCAGATAATAATAAGTACTCATAACACTACGTTAAAACAACATTTTTACTAACTGAGGACGAAGGAATTCCTTGAAATAGTTCTCAAATTCCTCTTCGCCAAAGTTCACCTTATAAGAGCCATCAGCAGGAGCGATGGAGAACAAAGTCTTGATACCATTCACCTGCTCAATTTTTACACCCTTATCCAATAATGTTTTAGCGTTTGCAGTAAAGTACTTGGTTAAAGCGTCAGCATCCTGTACGGAAATGACAATCGGTTCATTGGCAGACCACCGGATAGCCAATGCTACAATAAACTTGTTCAAATAATCCTTGTTGGCAGTAAAGCCCTTTACAGCTTCTGTAACTGTCTCATTCGTCAGCAGGTTGGTCACTTCTGTCTTCAAGGCATTGAGTGCTTGTCCGGCAAACAGCTTCAGCTCAGACTGCGTATTTTCTTTCATTTCATCAGCCGATTTCCGAGCCTCGGCAAGAATGGCTTCTGCCTCCTTACGAGCCGCTTCAATCATTTGTTGCGCCTCCTTTTGGGCTTCACTGACCAGTCGCTGTGCCTCTGCGTTACCTTTTTCTACACCCTCACGATAAATCTTATCAGTAAGCTCCTGAATCTTGTTTTCCATGATTAAATCTATTAATAAATTTAGTTTTCCTTTTTTAAGGTCCTCAAATATACTAAAACAACCTAACAAAACAATTCATTTTCCATCAGAAAATTCACAACAACCAACGATTTTTCACATATTATATATTCCATGAGTCTTTTCGATGAAATTCTAACACAAAATACGAAGGAGGCCATTCAATTTTCCTGAACAACCAATTTTAAAGAAATACATGAACATGTATAGACAGATTTTCTTACAGAAGTGTTTCCGGAAACAGACTTCACGCCTTCACAAGCCAGGCAGCAGCCTGGTATACAAGGCATTTCCGGTGAAAGGGGTGTTTCACCGTGAAGGATATGTCCCGCGAGGGAGGATTCACGGCGGAAGGCCGTG